>JAABUL010000146.1_pt1 | contig 142365 bp, 131 predicted proteins | sample 5559151 | NCBI WGS metagenome assembly JAABUL01 (sample SAMN10711876, study PRJNA513368) | rock metagenome | isolation source: Antarctica rocks | place: Antarctica: Victoria Land, Pudding Butte sud | reverse complement strand
CTTTCACAGTGCTGACATCCTTTTAGCCCCCCCGACCCCCGAAGCCATCATGCCGTCGTCACGCCGAAGTCAGAAACTACCTCTAGAGGATCCACTCATCCCCTCAAGCACCTCATCAACGAAGAAATCTTCTGATAAAGCCAAAGCCAAAGCAGACGCTGCTGGTAAAGCCAAAGCAGACGCTGCTCGCAAAGTCAAAGCAGACGTCGCTGCTAGAACCATTGTAGAGACTGCTGTCAAAGCAAACACTGCAGACGCTGCTGTCAAAGTCAATTGTCTTCGCAATTTCAAGGAACAGATCATTGATAGTTTCAAAGCAGCGAAGAAAGCACGCGAGACTCACGTCGTTGAGCTTCAGCGACGAGCGAATGCTGCAGATCGTGTCAGAGCTCAGATATCAGAAGAGAAAAGAGCTCGATCTGCAGAGATTGCTCAATAGACTGACCGTCGGGTCGAGTTTCGGGTTAACATTTTGGACCCGAACCGAGATCGGGTCGGGTTGCTCACATTTTCAACCCGATCCGAGTCGGGTTGCTCATATTTTCAACCCGACGCGACCCGACCCGACTGGGAATTGGGTCAACCCGACCCGACCCGCCAAGGACCCGAGCTTGGCGTCAAGAGGGCTAAATATAGAAAATTTTCCGGTTTTTGGCTTTTGCATTACCTTTTTGCATTACCTTTTAATAGAAAGTCATAAAGGGGAACATGAAGGCCGTTTGGTAGGGAGCCATAAAGGGGAACATGAAGGTCGTTTGGTAGGGAGTCATAAAGGGGAACATGGAGGCCGTTTGGTAGAGAGTCATAAAGGGAAACATGGAGGCCGTTTGATAGAGAGTCATGACGGGAAACATGAAGAGGAACATGAAGGGGAACATAGAGGGGAACATGGAGGGGAAAATGAAGGGGAACATGAAGAGAGTCATGGCGGGGAACATGAAGGGGAACATAGAGGGGAACATGAAGGAAGTCATGGCGGGGAACATGAAGGGAAAACATGAAGGCCGTTTGACTTTGGTAGAGAGTCATGACGGGGAAACATGGTAGGAAGCCATGAAGGGAACCATGAAGGCTGTTCGACCAAGCTATTTACACCTATCTAATATCTTGTCGGGTCGGGTCGAGTTTTCGGGTCGGGTTATCGGGTCAAGCTTCTCAACCCGACTCGAGTGCTCGGGTTCAACTTCTCAATTCGACTCGACACTTTTCCAAAAATCTTCCAATCCGACCCGGCACTTTTCGGGTCGAGTATTCGACCCGAACTCGGGTACTCGACTCGACGCGATCAGTCTATTGCTCAATTTGATGAAGAAGAGACTCTACGTCGTCGTAGAGAGAAAAGAGAAGCTAGAAACATCGTCGACGAACTTTCTACTTCGAATATTGAGACTATGAAGTTGAAGAATCGAATTGCTGATTCAACGCTCAAGATTTTCGTCTGTCTTCGAGTCAATAAACGACTTGAATGATCAACTTTCGTAGAAACTCAGACTAGTAGTTTCTTCAATATATGAGACTTCGAGCAATTGCTGAAGAATGCAATCAGCAAAAGAGATGATCATAACAAGAATTAAGAAATGAAAGATCACTCATCGAATAATCAGCGTTTAAGCTTCTCGATCAAAGATCATTTGAAAGCTACAGTTCATTGATGATTTCATCAAAGCAGAGTGAAATAAAATGTTAGAAATCATTGCTTCGAAAACTGTCATCAAGTATGATGTAAGAATAAAGCTTCAGATTGAATTCTTAAAGAAAAAGAGTTCTTTAAAGCGATTCTTGAATGTTTTGTCATTCAATTCTCTGAAGTCTTCATTACTCAAAGCACGAATTACTTGCATTGATAAGCTGCTTGATTATGCACATGTACAAGTCGATGATCTTGCTGCAGTCAATAATTTTGATCGTGAGCTGCTTCATCGCTGACAATGCAACGATAGACAGTGTTGAAACTTCAACAACTGACGTTTCGTTGACTTTGCAGACAAGCACTTCAATATAAATCACACTCAACAATTGCTCTGAGACAAAGTCATCATCATCAATAAAGATGATGTTAGTATTAAACAATCTTTTATCTTTCTCTATCGCTTTTGAATCAACTCACAAGAAGTGATGATTCAGAACTCTTGATGATCATTGATGCAGCAGAAAAGACTGAAGACGCAAACAGATAGAGAAGAAACAAAGAACTTTATGAGTAAATTTATGAGATTCAACGAACAACAGATGAAAATGCGTTTAGTTAAGACTATGATCAAACAGATGAAAAGAATGATGTCTTGTCAAAGACTTTCTTCATCTTCTTCATCTTCTTCATCTTCTCAGTTGATTTCTCAGTCAATTTCTCAGCAGCAGTGACAACAGTCTTCTGTTAACAGTTCATATTCTGCATATCAATCATTATCGTACTTACAGTGACAGCAGTCAGTTTCAATTTCTTTGCTTCATCAATGACAAGAAGCTTCTTCTTCACTCTCTTCATCAATAACATTCTTATTCTTCGCTTCATCATCTCAGTCACAGCATTTCAGTCTCATTAAATCATCTGAAGAGAAGAAAACAGTGATTGAACAGTTCTTTCTATGAAAGATAGCTTGAACAACACGTCAAGCAATGAAGAACAAGATAGTCGAAGTTAAATGACTTGTGAATAATCAAATGTGATGCATTGATGACTTAAGAGAGATGTCAGACTTTACAGTCTTTATATATCAAACAGCTATACAGCTAGAAGTTTCAGATGAAATGACTCAAAGCTTCAAAAATGATCTTAAGATCTTCAAGTCTCAATGACGTTAAACTGATCATCAAGTTGAGTTTTGATATCAATCTTCTTGTTATGATTCTAGCCTTCGTCTATTCTTCGTCTAGTCTTCGCCTGGTTTTATTCTAATCAAGTCTAGCGAGAATCTGATCTAGAGATGATATCATTGAAACTTTGCATCATATGTGTAAGACATCAACTCAATTGAGTCTAGCACAGAGTTGAGAAACACACATATAAGAATTGAGTTCTTTTCTGTAGATACTTTTCTTTCTTAGCATTTATCTATTAGTTAAATGACACTCATATGACTCGCTCTATGCTGATTTCTAACAGTTTTGACTCAACTCAAGTACTCGATATCAATCTTCTGACTCAACTTGAATACTTGATTTCAACATTCTGACTCAATCTGATATCAACTTTGAATCAATACTTAATTTAAGTTCTTGACTCAACTCATTAAGAAATCGAATATGACATCAAGAGAACTAAATATAGAAATTTTTCCGGTTTTTCGCCTTTGCATTACCTTTTTGCATTATCTTTTTGGTAGAAAGTCATAAAGAGAAACATGAAGAAAACATGAAGAAAAACATGAAGATCATTTGATAGAAAGCTTTGATAAAGAGCTATGATAGAAAGCTATGATAGAAAGTCATGATGAGAAACTATGAAGACTGTTTGATAGAAAGTCATGAAGAGAAGTCATGAAGAAAAGTCATGAAAAGAAGTCATGAAGAGAAGCTATGATAGAAAGTCATAATAGAAAGTCATAATAAAATATCTATCTATTTATCTTCATGTTTTGACGGGTCGAATCGGAAATTTCGAGTCGATACTCGATTTCAACCCTCTAATTCAACTTAAATACTTGAGTTAAACATCTCAACTCAACTCAAATACTCGAGTCAAGAATTCTGACTTGAATCGAGTCTTGACGAGTTGAATACTTGACTTGAACTCAAGTACTCGACTTGACGCAATCAGTTTAAATGACGTTAGACAAAGAATCTTCTACATATAGAACAAGCTTCGATTTAAATAGAATCGAAATCGAAATCTATGTTACTCATTTTCAATTTTCTTTTCAACGTTTTGATATTCATCTCAAATATATAATCATCAACGTTATGCTTGAAATGCTGCTTTGAAAATCAATCACAGCGACTTCTAGCTACTGCATAGTGCAGAAACTCATCGAAGAAGCTCTTGAATAGACTGATCATCAAGTTAAGTTTCAAGTTAACATTTTGAATTCAACTTGATTCAAAGTTGAGTTGCTCACATTTTCAACTCAACTTGAGTCAAATTGAGCATATTTTCAACTCAATTCAACTCAACTCGACTGAGAATTGAATCAACTCAACTCAACTCGTCAAGAACTCAAGCTTGACATCAAGAGAGTTAAATATAGAAATTTTTTCAACTTTTGCATTATCTTTTTGCATTATCTTTTTGGTAGAAAGTCATGAAGAAGAAACATGAAGATCGTTTGATAGAAGATCATGATGAGAAACATAAAGATCATTTAATAGAGAAACATGAAGAAAAACATGGCGAGAAACATGACGAGAAACATGATGAGTGTTATGATTCTAGTCTTCGTCTATTCTTCGTCTAGTCTTCGCCTGGTTTCATTCTAATCGAGTCTAGTGAAAATCTGATCTAGAAGTGATGTCATTGAAACTTTGCATCATATGTGTAAGACATCAACTCAATTGAGTCTAGCACAGAGCTGAGAAACATACATATAAGAATCAAGTTCTTTTCTGTAAATACTTTTCTTTCTTAGCATTTATCTACTAGTTAAATGACATTCATATGACTCGCTTTATGCTGATCTCTAACATTAGATAAATGCTAATCAACTACTCTGCTATCAACATGTAGATGATACGAAATAATCTACTTCGTTCATTCAGAAAATTCGCAAGAAATTCTTTGAATTACTTTCATTGAAACACACATTCAAATTTACTTAAATTTATCAAATCAATTACTCAATCTTATCTATTTATCTATCTTTATCTTTTTCACAATGACACGTGACTCTGAATCAGTTGAGTCACAAACAGCTCATCTGCTTAAAAGCATTGCTAGTAGACGAGTTTTTCTTATTTCTTTCGATGCTTCAGCGAAATCTCAGAATGTCACTATCTCATGAAACATCAACATGAATCAACAACTTCGTCAATGAGCTATTGATCAGTCAGAAGAGATCATCAAGATGCTGATTGAGCTAAGAGATCAATGAGACATGACTTTGAAACTCAATGAGCAATGAATTGATCTACAAGTCAATCACATCAAGAAACTTAATGAGTTAAAGATAAATCAAACAACAATAAACACTCAAGAAGAGACTATCATTGAATTACAAGAGAAAGTATTAAGTCTAAAAAAGAAACAGCGTTCAACAAATCAATCTCAATCTCAACAGTTTACTGAGTCTCGATCTACTACAAATCATCTACTTTAACAAGATATCAAGTCGCATGCTTCTATCAAGAATCATACTCAACGAAAGATATCTACTAAGTTCATCTCATTCAAAAATGAACATCATTAATTCTACAAATTTTCAAACTCATTTATATTCATTGATGAAGATGAATTGACTTGAAAAGACTGAAGAAACAAGATGAATAACAAGCTGTCATAAATTGATCACGTCAAGTTGAGTACTTGAGTTCAAGTCGAGTATTCAACTCAAAAAGTGTCAAGTCGAGTTAAGAAGTTAAACTCAAGAACTTGAGTTGAGTTGAAAAGCTTGACTCGACAAGATATTAGATAGATGTAAATAGCTTGATTGAATAGTCTTCATTATGAAGACTTCATGATTTTCATCATAACTTTTTATTGAACACTCTTCACAATAATACAAAAAGATAATGCACTATAAATTTATAAGATTATGAATTATGCTTAGAACTTAGAAAGTAAGATAAGCGCTGTTCATTAGTTGAACAGCTCTATTATTTTCTTTTCACTTTCATTATTCTCTTTCTTCTCACTACTGATAATCTCATATTCATCATGTTGTAGTTTCTTCTCATTCTTCTTTGCTTCATAGCACATCTCTGCATCATCGTTTTCTACTATGATGAGATCATTCAAATTAGAATTTATTGCATGTATCAAATTCTGAATTTCTCGTTCTTTGACAGTTGAGAAAGTGATGAATTCTGTTGCAAAATTCTGAAAAGCTGTCATAGAATTAGTATCATCAGTCTGCTTTAACTTCTTCAGATCATCATGATGAAGAATTCTTTGTTGAATTAAGTGAACTATAAAGATCATAAATTTTGATATTTCTTCGCTTATGTTCAGCTCATCTGTTGTCTTTTAAAATTGATATTAGTTTCTACAACTGAAAGATAATGCATATAGATAATGCATATTTTTGTTGCTTTTGAAGCAATTTTCTCTGCAGTAATATTCACATTTTGTGTCGCAGCAATTATATCAAAAAGCTTTATTATTTCAGCAACAATCTCAGCATTCACTTTGCATCTGATTTTTGATTCAAAGAATTCAACTATAAACAGATCAGCGCTTTATCTAGTATTGCATTACTGAGATGCATTATCATGAATATCTTTGTTCTTTTGCTCTTGTTTTATCTCGTCTCTTACATTGTCTTTCATCACTGCTTTGTTGATCTCATTCACTTCTTGTCAAATATTAAATTGTTTTAGTTTGTGTAGTTGTTTGAATATGATTACATGATCATTGTTCTGTCACTTGTAGTGTTTTTTGATCTCATTGAATCAATTTTCACCACGATTTCAACTTGTGATAGACTTTGAATTTACAAATAGAATGAACATTATCTGTTAAAGTCAGCATTGTTCTCTTGATAATGCATTTGAGTAATGCAACAGTATCGATGAAATTTGAGTAGTTTGATAGAATATGAACTTGTAGAGAATTTGAAAAAGTAAGAAGTATAACATCAAGTGAGATGAATTAATTTTTACAAAGAATTATTTCTGAATTGTTGAACAGAGTGAAAAATACCTGTTAAAGTCAGCATTGTTCTCTTGATGATGCATTTAAATAATGCAATAGTATTGATGAAATTTGAGTAGTTTAATAGAATATGAACAGGTAAAGAATTTTGAAAAGTAAGAGAAAAACTCATCAAGTGAGATGAGTTTGAGTGCAATAAGAAAAATTTAATTATTATTCTTAACACTTATTTCTTAACACTTATTCAATATTTTTTTCAATTTCTTTTCTGATTTTTTAATCACTTCTTCTATCATATTTTCTTGAATCGTTTTAGTAATCAACGCTTCAATAAATAATACTTTTGAAGATAATACTTTCAAAAATTAAGTTTACATAAATCAAATCAATCATTCTTGATAAACAATGACATGCAGCAAGAATGTTATTGATAATACATATTGATAATGCAATATGACTTGTTTATTGTTACAAATGTGTCAGAATTGATTAGAACTAGTTAACAATCTAGTTGAGATCTGATCTAGATCTGATCTAGATCTGACTCAGATTTGACTCAGATATGACTCAGCATCTTTTTTCTTTTCTAGCATCTTCTAATCAGTTTCTATTGTCTTCTAGATAAACACACTTCTTTGTGTTATGAATAGTTAACAGATGTCTATGACAAACACATTTCTTTATGTCACAAACATCTTTTGAATAAAACATCTTTCTTGTGTTTCAACACGTTTTCTTTGAGACTAGCGTTGAACCTGAATAACTACTATATAGAGCATGTTCTTCTTGTCTTTTGTATCTTTTTTCTTCTATATTCTTAAAGTCTTAGTTATAATTATCTCTATAGATCAAACATTCTAGTCATGTACACACTCTGATTAGTTTCTAGACATGATCTCAACATTACTTTAAAAATTCATTAATCACATGATACTGATTTCATTACTCATTTAAATTCACTCAACTGACAACAAGATGAGTATAAAGAAATTTGTGTATCTGATGATCAACGACATCAAAAGACAGAATAACATCAAGAAATCAATAGAATCAACGAGAACATATGATCATGTAATTGCTAGAGAATCTATCGCTCAGTCAGTAGCATCAGTTCAAATCAATTAATAGAATCAACGATAAAGAATCTTCATTAATTGCTTGAGAATCACAAAAAACTCTCTCAAATCAGCAACACTCTTCTTTGAAGACTAAACACTTTAACAAATGATCTCACTATCTACTGTCAAGCATTGTCATTCGCTCAATCATCAAAACCTTCATCATGATTCAATCATCTGTGAATACTCAACTTGATTTCTTCAAGAATAATCAAAGTCTTGATTCAGTCATTTATCTTAAGTTATCTTCTCGTCTATCGAAATTTCTTAAAACTGACTTCGTATGAAAACATCGTCAATTCTTGCCTCATTCTCAGACATTCAATGAATCTCTGAAAGTCTTTATTCTCTGAAATATCAAAAATGTAAAGCAGCTACAACATTGAGTCAAACAAGATTCAGAAGTTTTTCTAGAAGATTTAAACAATCTTCGAACTCAACAAGATCTAGATGTAAAAGCTTGTGAGTTATTTGATAAAATATTCAGCAAACAAATATGAAAGACTCATTTCGAAGAAATTGATCAAGCAAAAGAACAATTGAATCTAAATCTTAAAAAGCTTCAAGATCAGATAATGAAACTACAACATCAACTGCGATTGACTAAAGAAGATACTTCTACTTCTTTCATCATGTTCAATTCATTCAAATGATCTCAAAAGCTTTCGAATTCATCTTTATTTACTGATGAAACAGAATCTTTCTGAAATGATTGACAAGAAAAGATTCGTGACAAGCTAAAGATCAACGTCAATCATTTCAATACTGATAAAGTCATACTGATTTATATTTACTTCAGAATTGACGAAAACGCAGTCAAAGCTACTTTAGCTTAACATCAACACAATTCATTGAATCTTTATAAAATGATTGATGATTTGTTAAATGAACTTGCTCAGCTATACAATGATTTCGACAAAGAGACAAACTTTCGAAGAAAATATGCTAATCTCATTCAAGAAAAGAGCAAATTTAGTAATTTTTATTTGATGTTTCAACGTCTGTTCTTCTATTTAGAATATCACGAAAAACAATTAATCGTCGATCTACGAGACAAGATAATCTATCGTCTTCATGCAGCTTGAAGTAGTCAATTGATTCAGCTTGAATCTCTCAATGAAATTCGTAGTTACTTGATTCATTTGAACAATGAGCATTGAGTCATAAATGACATCAAAGAAAAGAAATTTCTGATCAAGATCAGAAAGCAAGTCATCTTTGCTGAGAAATGAGATTCATTGAATCTTTATAGAAAGATCAAAGTCACTATTCTCGTCAATTATTTAAAATCGCGTGACGCGATTTTAACTAGCGTCAAAGACTTGAACGTACAAGCTGAAACCTGTTTTATCTGTCACAAGTTGAGTCATATTTCTAGAGAGTGCTCTGATCAACTCTCTAGAGTCAATGCATTAAATGATGAGAATGAATTCAATCGTTTAAGCTCTGACTCAGATTCAAATTCAAAAAACTAGCTATCTCTTTCAGAATCATTGAAGAGATAGAAATCATAACTTTGTGCAGTCAAATCAAAGTTCTATTGAAAGAAAACTATTTTGAAAAGTCATTTCTGATCAATGCTTCTCTTATCTCTCAGAGCAATTCTTTCAGCCTTCATTCTTTGATAGATAGTGATTTTGTCATCTACACGCTGATACATGACAAGCTAGTCGATAAAGTCTGTCAGAAACTTGAAATACAATTTATATTACTAGCAAAAGAGAAGTTAATATGAGACTATGATGAGAAACTAGCTAGAAAGATTATTACTCATAAGATTCTACTCAATCTTACGATCAAAAGTCATAAGAAGTTGACTGTGTCAATGTTAATAGCTGATATTGAGCATCATGAAGCTATATTGAGCAAACTTTGAATGAACAAAAATGAAATATTATTAAACATGAGGCATGATGTTAGAACTCTTTCACATGTGATTACATAACAGCAATGATTAAATAATCATTAAGTAATCAGAGTTTTGAAGTGATTGCTCTGATCACTCAAATCAGAAGTGATCACAGTGAGCATGATGAGCATGATGCTTATCTTGCTCATCTTGCTTGAGAATGATCAGAATGATCATTCAGAGCAGAAACAACTTGACATGATTCTTTTATGTCTATATAACGATGATCGTTTTCTTAGATAGAAGCTTCATGCTCAACTCATGTAAGTAGTCAATACATATTATTGTCTCAGCTATTTTCAGATCTTAAGTCTAGTAATAGTGATTACTGTTTGATCTTTGTATATATCTTGTGTTGTTAAAGAAACAATCATTAGACTTTAAGCATCACTCTTTCACAAAATATCAGAGATGTTCATTTCTTTCAGTCATGTCTAGTCAGTCAGAATGAGTCACGCTTAGTCAAGAAGCAAGCATCTTCAGCGCAGATAAGATCAAGATTTCAACATCAAACTTGTATCACGATGATCAAGATAAACTCAAAGCATATCTAGTACAGATAGAGTTATACATCAAATGACACTCATTTCAGTTCAAGTTCATTGAGAACAAAGTACTCTTTGCATTCATCTATTTAAAAGATAATGCATTCACATGATTTCATCACTATCTAATGAATTATCTGCAAAAGAAATCAGAGAAACAAGAAGAAGAAATCAACACAATATTTCGTGATTCTCAGACGTTTGAGAAACGTCTAAAAAGAGTATTTGAAAACATTGACAAGAAATGTACAGCAGAACGTCAGCTGTACAATCTGTGACAGAAAATCTTTGCAGCAACTTATTCAATCAGCTTTCAGCATATTGCAATGAATATGAAATGAGACGATGCAGCTCTCATCAGTCAGTTCTATCAGAAACTGCGAAAGAAAGTCAAGAATGAAATCATTAGAATCAATAAACTCGCTGACTTGCAGAAGATGATATTCAGAGCGATGATCATCAATAACAGACAGTATGAGAGACGTCTGAAAAAAGATAAAGAATTGACTATGTCAGTAGTATTGAGTCGAAAGTTCAAGAAGAAACAATGACAGTCATACTACAATTCTCAATCTATGAAGTTAGATGCAATTTGAAAGATATTGATGAACGCTCACGATAAAACAGTTCAACAGAGCAAAACATGTTACACATGCAAAAAGCTGAGTCATTACTTCAAGAATTGTACTCGAAATAAGTACAAGAACAAGTCAAAGTCTTATGATAAACAAGACAGATCTTTCGCAGCAACAAAAAAAGATCAGAAAGACAAGCATCAAGCATTATCATGAACAGCATGTTATGAGAACAACTGTTGCACTCACCTGAGCAATAAGAAAGATTCGAAATGATACTCAAAACTCTCATGAAAGAATCATTTCTACACAGCAACTCATCGTCAATTGAAAGTGCATGATGAGAATAGTGACGAAAGTTCGTTCACTATGATCGTGAAATCAGAGATTCTTGACAGCGAAGCATATGACTCAAATAGATCAAACGACATTGAAGAAGCTATTCATCAAGCAGTTGAAGAAGAGAATCAACTTAGCGAAACTTTATGAGCATTCACTATTGCAGCAGAAGATGCTCTTAATCAAGAAGAAGATCATCTTGAAGTAAAGAAAGATTTCAGAAAGCTTACAAGTCAAGCAAGCTTTATAAGCATGTACAATGAATTGTACACTCTTTTTAAGCAGAAAGAGAAAGATTTTTCACAGCAAATGCAACAGATCAAGAATGATATACATCAAGCTATTTATGACACTATGCAAGATGAGTCAATCACATCACGCAAAGACATTTGATATCATGACATAGTCATGAAGAAGTCACTCACAGAAGTCAAGTTCATTAAGCAAGAAGAATATGTACTTCTTGATGAAGATCACATATTCAGAGAACTTAAACAGATGACAGAAGTCATCAGAGAGAGATTTGATCTGTGTGATTTGAAGAAATATTCACTTAAGAAGATTAATTCAAATTAATTTCAGTACATAAAACAAGTACTGAAAGAAAGAGCTTCTAGTTCAAAAAACTAGAAGACTCTTTGATCAACAGATCATTGAAGAAGTCTAGTTGAAGATCAAAAATCAAAAGCATATTTGTCTTCATTAATGACTTGTCATAGTTACGAGTCTGAGTCAAGATTAATGATCACGCAGCACAACTATTCATAGACAGCAACTGCATGAGAAATTACATATCTTCAGAATTTGCTAAAGAAGCGCAAATATCTACGCAGAAGAAGAAAGAATCTTACAAACTGCAAAACTTCAATGAAACACTCATGAAGTATAATAATGAACTAATAGATCAAGAAACTTAATTCATTCATTTGAGACTTGAACGACATTGAAAAAAGTTACGTTTAAATGTTATAAAGCAGTCAGACAGTGATATAGTTCTAGACATATCATGAGTTTGTACAATCAATTTGATGATCGATTAAATCAACGAGACAATTGCATTTCTAGATATAAAAGCAACGCGATTGCACTCAATATTGAAGTCATCACAAGATGTGAAGATATTCATCATGACGAGCGAAGAAATGCGCAAAGAGTTCAGAGAAATCAATGATGTACAGATGTTATGAAGCAGAGAGATTCAGAGCAATCACTCAAAGAATCTTGTTATTGCTATTATTTTTAAAAAATATCAGAAATACAAGATTCTGTTTGAGAAAGAAAGTGATCAGAAGGCACTACTCAAACATCAATTGTGAAATCACGAGATTAAGCTCGTTGACAACAAGAAACTCACGAAACAGTTCATTTACTCATTGTCAACAGAAAAGCTCGATGCTTTGCAACAATATCTGAAAGAGAACATGCAAAAAGAATTCATTAAAGAATCACAGTCGTCAGCAGAATACTCAATTTTGTTTGTTTCAAAATCAAATGAAAGTCTAAGACTATGTGTCAACTACAGAGCATTGAATAACATCACGATTAAAAACAGCTATTTGTTATCGCTCATAGCAGAACTGCAGAATAGATTGCAGAGTGCACAGTGATTTATGAAATTCAATATACTTGAAACATTCAATTGAATATGAATTAAAGAAGAAGATGAGTGAAAGACAGTCTTTTGCACTCAACTAGAACATTACGAGTATTTGATCATGTCTTTCAACTTAATCAATGCTTCAGTCACGTTTCAGATCTTTGTGAATAATGTGTTATGATGTTATCTAAATCAATTTGTCATAGTATATCTGAACGATATATTAGTATACTCAAAGACGAAGAAAGAACATGTGCAACATGTTAAGAAAGTTCTACATACTTTGAAGAAAGTTGATCTGCGCATCAAGTCAGGAAAAAGTGAATTTCATGTACAGAGTGTACAGTTTTTGAAATTCATAGTCATGTCTCAGAGTCTAAGAATGAACTTAAAGAAGATAGAAGCTGTTACAACTTGATTGATGTCAAAATCAAAGATCAAAGTTCAATTCTTTTTAGAATTCGCGAACTTTTATAAACACTTTATAAAGAAATACTTCAGAATCGTCTCGTCACTTATGAATCTTACAAGAAAGAACATATCGTTCGTGTAAACTGAGAAAGCGAAAGAAGCTTTCAAAAAGCTGAAGAAATTGTTCATCTTTCAGTCAATACTGATCATGTTTGAATCAGAAAAACTCATTACGCTCAAGACAAATGTGTCAGACGAAGCTATTGAAGCATGTATCAGTCAATCAGATGATAAGAAACGTCTGCATCTCATTGCATTTCACAGTAGAAAGCTTACAGACGCTGAATTAAACTATAAGATACATAATAAGAAGCTGTTAGTTATTGTTGACTCTTTCAAACAATGAAGAGTGTATCTGAAAGAATCTAGACATCAGATTCAAGTATATACAGATCATAAAAATATGTTATACTTTATGATCACGAAAGTTCTAAATCAAAAACAGATTAGATGATTGAAAAAGTTGTCATTGTACAACTTTCAAATTCAATATTGAAAGAAATCTGAAAACTCAAAGATCAACGTCTTGAGCAGAAGAGCAGATCATATGACAGATAGATCACAGATAAATCAGACTATTCTGCAAGAGAATTCAAATGATTCGATTGTTTATAATAGACAAAACGCAGCTACTTTACGAATCAACAACAGAGATCTTGAGAAACGAGTAAAGCTAAAGCTAGCGAAGAACTCAGTCACGCAAGATATTATAGAGAATATTGAGAACAACGTGAACTTTGAGATTATTAATGAAATACTAACATTTCAAGATCTGATTTATGTTTCAACAAGATGCAGACAAGAGATGATAAACAATCATCACAAGTCAATGATACATGAACATCAGAGTTTGAATAAAATCATTGAGAGAATATTTAGAATCTACTATTTCTCAAAGATGAGAAAACAGATAGAAGATATTATTAGAAGATGCAATGTGTGTATTTGAACGAAACACAATCAACATAAATTCTATGAACTTTTGAAAAGCTTCAGCACATCAGATTGTGCATGAAAAAGCATAGCTTTGAACTTTATAATCAAGCTATCAAAGTCAAAGAAAAGAGTCATCAAAACAACGTATGATTTTATATTGATTATAACAGACAGATTGATCAAGTATGAATACTTCTTGTCATATAAGAAAGCAACATTCACAAAGAATTTGACTTACACATTTCTAAGAATGATTGTAGCAAATCATGAACTATCAGACGAGATAATTTCAAATAGAGACAAGCTCTTCACATTGAAATTCTGAAAATTCTTGGTGAATCAGTTAGAAATTCATCATAAGCTGTTAACAGCTTATCATTTGCAAACAAATGAGCAAATGAAAAGAATGAATCAGACACTGAAACAGTATCTCAGATGCTATATTAACTATAGACAGAATGATTGAGTGCAGCTACTGTCAGTAGCACAGTTGACTTTCAATAGCACAACGACAGAAGTAATTGTTATGAACATGCCTGAATCGACCAGGGTTCAGATGACGCTATGCCTAGTTTGAACCTAGCGCATCTCTATTGAACTCTTCGAGTCATTCTCAGCACTTCTTCCCGTTGTTCAGCACTTTCTTCATTCATCTCTTTCATCATTCTTTTAGGCAAACACATCTGACATATTACATCACATCTGTATCGAGTCTAGCGCAGCCTCAAGTCATTATTTATAGAAGAGCTCGCACTCTTTCTCTTCTGTATTCTTAATGTCTTGTTATAGCTATCTCTAAAGAGCAATACATACATATCAGTCTTGAGTTTCTTTGGTTGAATGATCTAAGCATGATCTCAACATTACATTAAGAATTCCGTTTATCATACAATACAGATACTCATTACTCGTTCAATATACTCATTCAGGCAGATCGAGTCTAAAGAAATTCGTTTACCTGATGATCGACGCAATTGAAAGGCAGAACAACACTAGAGAATCTATAGAATCAACAGCGAGGCTGGTTGAATTGCTAGACGACTTACAGCTCATTAAGTATGCATCGTTCATTTCGATTAATAGAATCAGCGATAAAGAATCTTCGTTGATTGCTAGAGAATCAAATCGATCAAGAGAATCAACCAATTCTCAAACCAAACAACAAAAACGACTTCATCTTCTATTGTCGAGCATCGCTCTTCGCTCGATCTCTTTCTTTTAAAACACTCGTTCAATTCAACCTCTTTTTTCTTCTTCATCATGTCTCGTCTCTTCAAAGAGCGTTTCGAAGCTTCATTCTTCATTGTCGAAGATAACGACTCATTCGCTGAAATCATAACATCTTCTATGACTATGAAAGCTTTGAAGAAACGATGCGAAGAGCTGAAAGCTAGACTACAAGCTAGAGAGATTACCTCGTCATCATCAACCTACTCTGAGCGTTCTAGATCTCAGAAAATACTCAATTCTTCGTTGTTCACTGATGAAAAGAACTCTATCTGAGAGAACTGATATGAAAAAGTTCAGAACAAGCTAGAAATCAACGTCGACCTTTTTTCAAGTGAACGAGTCAAGCTGAGCTACGTACATTTCAGATTATTCGATGATGCAGCTGAGATCATTCAGTCAAAACGCGAACGTGACTGTTTCAACTCATACAAGATCGTCGATGAGCTTTTGAAAGAGCTAGCTCAGTTGTTCGATGATTCAGATAAAGAAGTCAACTTTCGTAGAGACTACTACAACTTGATTCAAGAACAGAAGAAATTCAGCGAGTTTTATACTCAATTTCAACGACTATTCTTCTATCTAGACTATTAAGAAAAACAGCTGATCATCGATCTAAAGAATAAAATAAACTCTCGACTTCGATTCGCTTGAATAACTCAATTGATTCAACTCAGTACTCTAAAAGAAATTTGTTTCTACCTCATTTGATTGAATAACGATCAACGAGCTATTCGAGAGATCAAGAATAAAGAAGCAATGATCAAAGCTCAAACAACTAAACAGATCATCTACGCTGAAAAATCAGTCAAAGCTACTCGTAGAATCATAGAAATGAAGATAACTGATCAGTCAAAACCACGCGACACTGTTTTGACTAACGTCAAAGAAAATGACTTACTAATCGAAAACTGCTTTCTATGTCATAAGTCTGATCATACTTCTAAAGAGTGCTTGAATAGATCTTTCAGAATTAACGCATTAGATGACAAGTTTGATCATTCTTTGAACTTCGATTCAGAGTCTGATTCAAAAAACTAATCATCTTTTTCAGAGTCATCAAAGAGATAGAGATCATTTCTTTGTGCAATCTAATCGACGAAATTTCACCTATCGAAGAGAACTACTTCGAAAAGTCATTTCTAGTCGATGTCACTCTATTCTCGCAAGACGAATTCTTCAAGCTACGATCTCTGATAGATAGTGACTTGACGATCTACATCTTGATTCATACAAAGCTAGTCGATCAAATATGTCAGAAGCTCGAAATTCAACTCATACGACTAGCTAAAGAGAAGTTAATAAGAGAATATGACGAAAAGCTGACGAGAAAGATCATTACTCATAAAATTCTACCCAACCTCACAGTCGAAAGTCATAAGAAATTGACTGTTTCAATGTTAATAGCTGATATAAATCATCATGACGTCATATTAGAAAAGCTCTGAATGAATAAAAATGAAATACTACTAAATATGCGAAACGATGTCATCGTTTTTTCGAATCAATTAGAAGCTCTCATTTCTGTTTTTTCGATGTCAGTCAGAGCTTCACACTCAAAATAGTCATGATCATCAAATTCTTCTATCAGTTCAGCTCTTAAAGTGCTTCAACGATCAGCTTCTACTGCTTCGAAAAAGAACTTTTCTATGTTCAGTGTGAGAGCTGCATCTTTTCATGCATTGATTAAATGATCAAAGAAGAATCGCATCGAGGTTTTCGCTATGTCGATCGAAGATATTGATAGGGAAATAGTCTACAACACTCAATGCGAACTGAACGTTCTAGACGTCGCTTTCATCGATGCATCAGCTCAAAATTTAAAAGACATCAAAGTCAAGCTATCTTCGAAATATCAGAATTTCATCGACGTGTTTGATCGAGCTCAAGCCGATAAGCTATCACCTCATCGTTCATATGATCATAAGATAGAGCTCACTAACGATGTCACTTCTTCTAGATGTCGAGCTTATCGAATGTCACTCTACAAGCTTCAGAAGATCAAAGAATATCTGAACGAAAACCTGTCAAAGAATTTTATTACTTCTAGCAAGACCTCATATTTCTCACTCGTTCTATTCACTCTGAAGGTCAATGATGATCTTCGCTTCTGCGTTGACTATCAAAAGCTCAATGTCATTACCAAAAGAAATCGCTACTCTCTATCACTCATAAATGAGGTGATTGACAAAATCGTTGACTGCAAGCATCTGACTCGACTGAATATAATTTTCGCTTTCAACAAACTTCGTATGCATTTCGATAGTGAGAACTATACGATCTTCATTATCGCTCTAGAAGCGTACAAATCAAAGGTTCTATCATTCAAATTAACAAACGATTCGACCTCGTTTCAGCAATATATGAACGATGTTCTATGAAACTTTCTAAATGACTTCTGCCAAGCTTATTTAAACGACATTCTCATATACAGCAAGACTCAAAAGAAGCATAGACAACATGTCAAGATGATACTAGATCGTCTATGAGACGCTGATCTGCAGATAGATATTCGAAAGTGCGAATTCAACGTAGAAGAAACAGTCTTCTTAGAGATCATAGTATCAGAACAAGATCTTTGCATGAACTTTATTAAAGTGAAAGCTATAGTCAATTGAACTACATCTACTAATCTAAAAGAGGTACAAGACTTCGTCGACTTCGTCAATTTCTATCGACGCTTTATCAAGAATTTTTCGAAACTAGTCAAGTCATTCACTCAGCTGACTCGAAAAGACACGTCTTTTGTTTGAAACAAAGTCTGCGTCGAAGTCTTTAACAATTTAAAGAAGCAGATCAGCTCGACCTCAGTTCTACGTCATTTCGATGTCAAACGTCAAGCTATTTTGAAAATCGATGCATTCAACTATGTAAAAGACGACATACTATCTCAGTACAATGACGAGAGAGTGCTTCACTCGATAGTCTTCTATAGCAAGAGCATGGTTTCAGCTGAATGCAATTATCACATCTATGACAAGAAATTGCTAGCTATCATTCAATGTTTCGAACACTGACGACTCGAACTAGAGAGTACTGAGCTATCTATTCAGATGTTTACTGATCATCAGACTTTGAAGATCTTTATGAAAAACAAACAGCTGACTTGACGACAAGCGAACTACCTGAATATTCTATCGAAGTTTAACTTTCAGATTATCTTTCGATCAGGTAAAACAAACATCAAAGTCGATGCTTTAACTAGAATGTCGATGATCAATAGTTCTGAATCAGCTAAAGACATAGATGATCGTTTTCAGACTATACTGATTTCGAATCGAATAAACGTTTTATTGATTGAGTTTGAAATCGAACCTGAATACGAGACTAATCTCTATCAACGCGTACATCTAGTCAATCAGAAGAATGAACTATGCAATGAGTATCGACAAGCTATGAACAAAGATGAACTGAAGCTTCATGACATGAAACTAAAGAACTGTCAAATCATTGACAACGTTCTATTCAAAAAGAATCTACTATGAGTGTTGAAACAAATGCATACGAAATTGCTTTGAAATATTCACGATCAATCATCAATCTTGCACTCTGACATTAAACGAATGATTGATCTAGTTCAACGCTTCTACTATTGATCAGATCATCAAGCAACTATTCGACAATACATTCGAAACTGTCATGTCTGTCAGCGAAGCAAAGCATCTCAAGATGATACAAATGATTTGCTTCAGTCTCTATCGATCTCTCAGCAGCGTTGACAAAATATAGCTATGAACTTCATCACTGAGCTATCTCTATCAGAAAACTATAATGTCATTTGCATGATCATATGTCGTCTCTTCAAAGAACGTCACTATGTTTCCTGTCATTGAGAAGACGATGACATCTCAATCGAAGAAACAGTATGAATCATGCTATGAAACGTCTATCGACTTCATGATCTACTCAGTTCTATCGTTTTGAATAGAGACTTTCAGTTCATATCGACCATGTGACAAAGTCTTTGCAAACGACTGAAGATCAAAGTCAATCTATCAACAGTCTATCATTCAGAGATCAATGATCAGTCGAAACGAGCTAATCAAGATGTTGAACGCGAACTTCGAACCTACTGCAATTACATGCAGAATGACTGAGCTAAATGACTTTCAATGATGAAATTCAGTGACAATTTCAATACGTTCTCGACTATCTTGATGATCTCTTTCTACTTCAATAAAGACTTTCACTCCCGAATGAGTTTCGATTCAGATACGACTGATTACAAAATGATTCGTCAACATATTGAAGCTAGAAAGATCGATGACATTATCATTCAAATGAGCGAGCTTCTTATCTTCGACCGTCAACAATTGAAAAAGATCAAGCAGATCACTGAGACTTAAATGAACAAGCATAGACGAGACGTCATCTATGAAGTATATGATCAAGTTTGATTAGTCTTCGAAAACATCAAAATCACTAGATCATGCAAGAATTTGAAAGACAAGCAGCTTGATCTTTATTCAATCACAGTCAAAGTTGAGATCTTCTATCGCCTTCAGCTATCTAGAAGCATGAAGCATATACATTCAGTGTTCAGTTCGAAGTGTTTACGACCTTCATCAAACAATCTTTTATCGAAACAACACTCTGAGTCTTCTAGATCATTGATCATTGAAGAGAATGAAAAGCACTGAAAAGTAGATGATATATTGAACTTCAGACGATATAGAGAAAGACTACAATACAAGATCAAATGAATCGAGATAGATCATGACGACGAATGATACTATGTCGATAAAGGGAAATTCGATGACTTGAAGAAAGTTCTGAACGAATTTCACAAGCTATACTTGAATAAGTCGCACTAAATTGAAAACACGATGAATTTTTTGCTCTTATTTCTTTTCTATTCATGTGAACATGAATGTTCAAAGAAAAGAGTAATGTTATGAACATGCCTGAATCGATCAGAATTCAGATGACGCTATGCCTAGTTTGAATCTAGTGCATCTCTATTGAACTCTTCGAGTCATTTTCAGCACTTCTTTTCGTTGTTCAGCACTTTCTTCATTCATCTCTTTCATCATTCTTTTAGACAAACACATCTGACATATTACATCACATCTGTATCGAGCCTAGCGCAGCCTCAAGCCATTATTTATAGAAGAGCTTGCACTCTTTCTCTTCTGTATTCTTAATGTCTTGTTATAGCTATCTCTAAAGAGCAATACATACATATCAGTCTCGAGTTTCTTTGGTTGAATGATCTAGGCATGATCTCAACAGTAATCAGCATGTCATCATTTTTTGCAAACTATGAGTTTGAGTCAAAGACTCTCAAGAAATCATGTGAATTTGCACAATTAGCTCAAAAAGCTACGCTACAGATAGAACAATTGCAGATGCTACAGAAAGAATTGCAAAAGAATCTACAGTTTCTTAGCAAATGCATGACTCTGTATGCAAATAAAAGAAGAGATAGAAGATTTACTCTTAAAAAGAAAGACAAAGTGTATCTACTAAGACGAAACATCAAAACGAAAAGATCAAGTAACAAATTGAATCACACAAAGCTAAAATCTTATAAAATTCTAGAGATCAAAGAATCAATTAACTACAAGTTAAATTTATCAACATTTATGAAAATACATTTGATATTTTATATCTGTCTTTTGAAGTCTGTAAACTCAAATACATCAATTCAAACAAAATCTTCAGAAATTAATTCAGAAAGTCAAAATGTTGAATACAAAGTAGAAAATATATTGAATCAACAGAATATTAAAGATCAGTTTCATTGATTAATCAAGTGAAAAGATTATGAACATATTGAGAACACTTGAGAATTGAAGAAAAATCTCAAGAACTGTCAGATGCTTCTGTGACAGTTTCAGTTGAGAAATTCAGTCAGTCAAAGTCTGATGAAATTTCAATCTGCTTGAAGAACACATCAAAGAGAAAATCATTCAGCAATGATTCACTAGTCTTTCTTTCATTCTTCTCAAGCTTGATGATGTTTTGAAACTTTTGTTTAATCATCATTTGTTTCTTGTTCTTCAAAAACATAAATTGATTTTGCAGATGAGTAACTCTTGCGAAGATCTTTTGCATTTGTTTGTGAGTGTTCAGCAGCTCATCAAGAAAGCAATTGCATTTTGTCTTTATTTTTTTTCACTTCATCATTGAGAAAGTAAGATTGCACTTGCAATCGAGATGCATACACTCAATGCAACGATCAAATTCATTGTCAACACAGCATTTCTTTTGCAAGCGACTGCAGTGTTCACAGAGATGCATGACAGCACGCTCAGAACTTGTACGCTCAAGAAAATCTCTGCAACGCAAGATAAAGTTTTTGATTGTGCAATGAGAAAACATGAAGAAAAAGTGATTTTCAAGATGAAAATCTTAGAAGAAGATCTAGTGTTAAAACTCTCTTGCATATGATTACATAACAGCAATGATTAAATAATCATTGAATAATCAAAGTTTCAAAGTGATTGCTCTGATCGCTTGAATCAGAAATAATCACAGTGAGCATGATGAGCATGATGCTCATCTTGCTCATTTTGCTTGAGAATGATCAGAATGATCATTCAGAGCAGAAATGACTTGACATGATTCTTTTATGTTTATATAATGATGATTGTTCTCTTAGATAAAAGCTTCGTGCTCAACTCATGTAAGTAGTCAATACATATTATTGTCTCAGCTATTTTCAGATCTTAAGTCTAGTAATAGTGATTACTGTTTGATCTCTGTATATATCTTGTGTTGTTAAAGAGACAATCATTACACATGATACTATCGTATTTTCTGATTAATTAAATATTTCTATTTCGATTTTTTCAATTTCGTCAAATACAAAGCACTCAAGTTGATCATGATCAACTTCAACCTCTTCAGCAGCTCACAGCAAGATCTTTAAAATGCTTAAGCACTCAGTTTCATTCATTCAGAAAAAGTCATTCTTGATTCAAAACATAAACGTCGTCTCTTTTCAAGCTTTAGTAAAACGAAAAAAGAAGAATCAGACAGAGATTTTTGCTATGTTCATGAAAAACATCGATAGAGAAATCGTCTACAATACTCAATGCAAACTAGATGTCATAAACGTCTTTTCAGTTGATGAAATGACTCAGAATCTAGAAGATATTAAAGTCAAGCTATCATTGAAATATCAGAATTTTCTAGATATCTTTGATCGAGCTCAAGCAGACAAGCTATCGTCTCATCATTCATATGATCATAAGATAGAGCTTACTAGTGATGCAACGTCATCTCGCTGTCAAGCATATTGAATGTCTCTTTACAAGCTTTAGAAAGTAAAGAAATATCTGAATGAGAATCTTTTCAAAGAATTTATAATCTCTAGCAAAGCTTCGTATTTCTCACTCATTCTGTTCATTTTAAAAGCAAATGAAGATCTATAATTCTGCGTTGACTATTGAAAGCTCAATGCTATTATCAAAAAAAATCGCTATTCTCTATCTTTGATAGATGAGATGATTGATAAAATAATTGATTGCAAGCATCTGACTTAATTGAATATCATTTCGACGTTCAATAAACTGCGAATGCATTCTGATAGTGAAAACTACACTATCTTTATCATTGCTTTAGAAGCGTACAAATCAAAAGTGTTATCTTTCAAACTTATCAATGATTCTGTCTTGTTTCAGCAGTATATGAATAACATTCTTTGAGACTTTCTAAATGACTTTTGTCAAGTCTATCTAGATGACATTCTGATCTACAGCAAAACTCAATGAAAACATTGACAACATGTCAAGATGATATTAAATCGTTTACGAGAAGCTGATCTACAGATGAATATTCAAAAGTGCAAATTCAATGTAGAAGAAATCGTCTTTTTAGAAGTTATAGTATCAGAACAAGATCTTTGTATGAATTCTATCAAAGTGAAAGTCATAGTCAACTGAACTACATCAATCAATCTAAAAAAAGTTCAGAGCTTCGTGAGATTTGTTAACTTCTATCGTCGTTTCATTAAGAACTTCTTGAAGCTAGTCAAATCATTCACTCAGCTGACTAGAAAAAACACATCTTTTGTTTAAAACAAAGTTTGTGTTCAAGCTTTTGATGATCTAAAGAAACAAGTCGACTTGATCTCAGTTCTACGACATTTCGATTCAAAATGATAGATTATTCTGAAAATCAATGCATCTGACTACATCAAAGATGAAATACTATCACAGTATGATGATGAGAATGTTCTTCACTCAGTAGCATTCTACAGCAAGAGCATGATTCTCGCTGAATGCAATTATCACATTTATGACAAGAAATTGCTAGTCATTATTTGATGCTTTGAACATTGAAGACTTAAGCTGAAATGCACAGAGCTGCTCATTCAAATGTTCATCAATCATCAGACTTTGAAGATTTTCATGAAAAACAAACAGTTAACTCGACGTTAAGTCAATTATCTAGACATTCTATTCAAGTTTAACTTTCAGATCATTTTTTAATCAGGTAAAATGAACATTAAAGTTGATGCTCTAATCAGAATGTCTCTGATCGACGTCTCTGAATCAACTCAGCGCACTGAAGATTGCTATCAGATCATTCTGACACTCGATAGAGTAAATATTCTAGCTATTGAATCTGAAGTTGATCTCTATCAGCGAGTAAAAGATGTCAACAAGATGAATGAGCTTTGCAATGAGTATAAACAAGCTATAAGCGAAAACAAGCTCAAGCTACATAGCACTGAATTGAAGCACTGCGAGATCGTTGATGACGTTCTGTTCAGAAAAGATCTACTGTGAGTTTCTGAGAATATGCATACAAAATTGCTAAAGAAAATTCATGATCAATCTTTCATCTTTCACTCTGACAATCAAAGAACTATCGATCTAGTTCAACGTTTCTACTATTAATCAAATCATCAAGCAACGATTAAACGTTACATTCAAAACTGTCATGTCTGTCAACGAAGCAAGACATCTAGAGATAGTATCAATGAACTTCTTCATTCTCTTTCGATTTCACAGAAACGCTGAAAAGATATAGCTATGAACTTCATCACTGAGCTATTTCTATCAGAAGATTATAACATCATTTGCACAATCATATGTTGACTTATCAAGAAACATCACTATGTTTTCTGTCATTGAAGAGACGAAAGCATTTCAGTTGAAGAAACAGTTTGAATCATGCTATGAAACGTTTATCAACTTCATGATCTACCTAGTTCTGTTGTTTCGAACAAAGACTTTCAATTCATATTCACAATGTGACAAAGTCTTTGTAAGCAACTAAGAATCACAGCTAGTCTATCAACAGTTTATCATTCTGAGATCGATGATCAATCAAAACGAGCTAATCAAGATGTTGAATGCAAACTAAGAATCTACTGCAATTACATGCAGAATGACTGAGCAAAATGACTATCAATGATAGAATTCAGCGAGAATTTCAATATCTTCTCGATCATCTCAATGACTTCATTCTACTTCAATAAGAGTTTTCATTCTCGAATGAGTTTCGATTAAAATATGACTGACTATGAAACAACTTGTGAACGTCTTGAAGCTAGAAAAGCAGACAATATTGCAATTTAAATGAAAGAGCTTCTTATCTTCAATCGTCAGCAATTGAAAAAGACGAAGCAGATCATTGAAACTCAAATCAATAAACATAGACGAGACGTCATCTATGAAGTAGACGACTGAGTTTGATTATTCTCTAGAAACATAAAGACAACTAGATCATGTAAAGATTTGAAAGACAAACAGCTAGAACTTTATCAAATCACTATCAAAGTTGAAATCATCTATCATCTTCATTTATCGATAAGCATGAAGCAGCTGCATTCAATGTTCAGCTCGAAGCTATTACGTTCTTGTTCTCAAGATCTCTTATCAGAACAGCATTTGAAATCTTCTAAATCATTGACAATCAAAGATGATAATCATTGAGAGATAGATAACATTTTGAACTCTAGATGCTATCAAGATCAAATACAATACAAGATCAAATGAACAGAACTAAATCGAGATGACGAATGATACTATGTCGATAAAGAAGAATTCAAGAGCTTGAAAGAAGTTCTAGTTGAATTTTATAAGCTCTATTCAGACAAGTCACACTAAGTTGAAAAACAGTGAAAGTTTGCGTTTCATTTGTTCTATTCATGCGAACATGAATTTTCAAAGAGAAAGATAATGTTACGAATGTGTCAGAATTGATTAGAACTAGTCAACGATTTAGTCGAGATCTGACCTAAATCTGACCTAGATCTGACTCAGGTTTGACTCAGATATGACTCAGCATCTTTTTTCTTTTCTAGCATCTTCTAACCAGTTTCTATTGTCTTCTAGACAAACACACTTCTTTGTGTTATGAGTAATTAACAGATGTCTATGACAAACACATTTCTTTGTATCACAAACATTTTTCAAATAAAACATCTTTCTTATGTTTCAACACATTTTCTTTGAAACTAGCGTTGAATCTGAGTAACTACTATATAGAGCGTGTTCTTCTTGCCTTTTGTATCTTCTTTCTTCTGTATTCTTAAAGTCTTAGTTATAGCTATCTTTATAGATCAAACATTCTAGTCACGTACACACTCTGATTAGTTTCTAGACATAATTTCAACATTTATTGCTGACAAGTTCATTTTTAGCACATGCATCAGCACGTAAGATGCTTAAGAGTTTGATGCATTTAACTGATCATTATGTTATCAAAGAAACTTCAGTCTTTAAATCTATTACTACTACTAAAAAGATAATGCACATGAATAATGCATTATCTACTGACATACTAATGCTTTGCAACAGAAAAGACGCTACAAATCAGACATTGTTGCGCTGCGCGAAATTCAAAAATATCAGAAGATTGCAGAAAATCTCATTCTCAAAATGATTTTCGAAAGACTGATTAAAGAGATTATGCATGATTATGCTTAAGCAAACATGCTACAATATAATTTTCGCATTCAGCGCTCTGTCTTGAGTGCTCTTCAAGAAGTCATTGAAGACTTTAAGATTTTCTTTATGAAAAGTAAGTGCATTACTCTTTTGCATTATCACTTTTGTTGTAGAATTTTCATTGACATTTTGCTCTATGCAGACATCAACTTGATGACAATTCATGTCAAACGCGTCATCATTCAAGATAGAAATATGAGATTTATGAAGAATCTTATGATGAATCTTGATGTCATGTTTTTCAAGACAGACTAGAAAATGTCTGTCTTCATCAGTTAGATAAACAGTGTAATTCTTGAAATCACATTCATATTATTCTTGTGCATTATTCTTGTGCATTGACTCAATTGTACTTCTAATAAGTACTTGCTTTAAATGCAAGACTTTTAATAAATGAGATGATATTGCAGATTTATGAATAAATCTGCGTCAGAACAGTTTTCAAAAATACTCAAAATGAATCAGCAGACTCGTTGATCTTTTAATCATCATTCTTCTCTCTGTGATAAATATTTCAGAGCTCAGTAATAGTCTCATCTGAATTTAAATTCATAGTTCAATTGTAATACTTCATTAACATTATTTATTTCATCGTTTTTGAACTCATCTGTGATCGATTTCATCAACATACTCTTCTAGCAAGATTGAAAGTTCGCTTAATATTTATTAAGAATATTGAGCATAAAAGAACATCTTTAATCATTTGCGTCAATTTAGAAAAATTCGAAGCATTGTCTTTTCAAAATTGTCATGTCAAACATTTCTCATTTATAACATCAGTGCGAAGATATCAATCATCTTCATCTTGAAAAGAATGAGCATGCTGAGTTTGTCAAAGCAATGATCTTATAACAGTTGCAACAGACTACAAGATTATTAGTAAATGATCAAATGCATTATCATAATGCATTATTTCATCAGCATCACTTCTTGCTTTTTGTGCTTTTGCTCTCAAAAGATTCAAATCGACAGCTGAATCTTTATAGTAATGATGAAAATACTCTTTGAACTCTGTCTTGTACTTAATCTTGTAGTGAACAGACTCTTCATCATGATCTGTATCTTTATTGTCTTTGTCATCTCAAGTCTTGTAAAGATTTAGCTTCATTGTAGAATTTAGAATATTTGCAAGATTATATATTGTTTCATCACTGTCTTTGATCTTGACATAATATTTCGCAAGTTTGATTGAGACTTTTTTGCAAGTCTTTATTATAACAGCACTTGATGAGCAAGTACTTCTTCTTATATTCTTTTCAATCTGCTCAAGATGATTGAAAAGTGCATTAAATATTCGAAATTTCAAGTGAATATCTGCATTAGTTGTTCATGACACTACTAAAGTGTAGACTGATTGCGTCAAGTTGAGTACTTGAGTTCAAGTCAAGTACTTGACTTGAAAAGTGTTGAGTCGAGTTGAAAGATTTTTGAAAAAGTGTTGAATTAAGTTGAGAAGTTGAATTCAAGCACTCAAATCGAGTTGAGAAGCTTGATTCAATAACTTAACTCGAAAATTCGATTCAATTCAACAAGATATTAGATAAATGTAAATAGCTTGATTGAACAATCTTCATGATTCTCTTCATGATTTTCTTCATGACTTTCTATCATGTTTTTCCGTCATGACTCTCTATCAAAGTCAAATGATCTTCATGTTTTTTCTTCATGTTTTTCATCATGACTTTCTTCATGTTTCTCTCTATGTTTTTCTTCATGTTTCTCATCATGACTCTCTTCATGTTTCTCTTCATGTTTTTCTTCATGTTTTTCTTCATGTTTTTCTTCATGTTTCTCTTCATGTTTCTCATCATGTTTCTCTTCATGTTTCTCATCATGACTTTCTATCAAATGATCTTCATGTTTTTCTTTATGACTTTCTATCAAACGATCTTCATGTTTCTTTTTATGACTCTTTATCAAATGATCTTCATGTTTTTCTTTATGACTCTCTATCAAACAATCTTCATGTTCTTCTTTATGACTTTCTATTAAAAGATAATGCAAAAAGGTAATGCAAAAGTCAAAAACCGGAAAATTTTCTATATTTAGTTCTCTTGACATCAAGCTTAAGTTCTTAATGAGTCGAGTCGAGTTGACTCAATTCTCAGTCGAGTCGAATTGCATTGAGTTGAAAATATGAGCAATTTGACTCGAATTGAGTTGAAAATGTGAGCAACTCGACTCAATCTTGATTCAAGTTCAAAATGTTAATTTGAAACTTAACTCGATGATCAGTCTACTTAAATCAGTCGTTCTGCATATATGAACAGAAGAATCAAAGATATCGCTCAACGTTCTGATTGACTTATTCGCTTTGATCATCAATCTGAGAATGATAGACAATGAATAATCGAAGAAAAATACTCAGTCGTTTGCAAAGAAACTTTCATAGTATAGAAATGAATTGCAAATCTCAATCAGATACTATAGAGCTTGATACATCATAAGTTCAATATACTCATTGAGTCAGCATTTCAGCTGTCTTTTCAACAGTGATATCTTCATCATCAATGATGCAAGAAATATAATGTCTTTCTTTTAACAATCTGCAGATGATTGTCAGAATAGCGTTGTATTTGCTTGAATCAGATAAATTGATAATGAAGTTCATTGCTATGTTTTATCATCGCTGCTCAGATATTAATAAAGATTGAAGCAAGTCATTTGATTTATTTCTAAATGTTTTTGAACGTTGACAAATATAGCAGTTTCAAATATATCAATCTATCGTTTTTCGCATGAATGATCAATAGTAGTTTCGCTTTATGACTTTTACAGTTCTAAAAATATCAGAATGATCAACTGATGATTGATCATGCATCTCATGAATCAGATTCATTTGTAGAAGCTCATTGAACAAAACTCATAGCTGACTATCATGATACAAGATTTCATTCTGAGTTCAACAATTCTTTAATTTGATATCTTCATATTGTGTCTCATCTCTGACTATTGCTTCGCGAAGTAACATACAATTCTCATCGATTTCATTAATTTTAAGAATCTGTTTATAGATTGATTCACTAATGTTCTTCTCTAGATCAGCAATTTTCATTCAATTCGAAGTCAAAATAGTGATTCATTGATAGCAAATGCGCTCATCTTCTGAATCTCTGAGCACGACGTCAGCTTGACGAGTTAATGCATTGATCTTGATGTTCTGTTTGTCAGATTGATACATTATTCTGAAGTTGAAATCAGCAAGCTTCTGAACTTAATGCATCTGATGTTTGCTTAGCTCTTTATCTTTCATCAACAAAGTGAGTGCTTGATGATCGATGAACATCTTGATAAAAATGTCAGTTAGTTTCAGTTTGAATCATCAATGTTCAAATGCTTAAATAATGATCAGAAGTTCTTTATCATATATTTCGTAATTGCATTCAGCAAAAAACATGTTCTTGTTATAAAAGACAATTGAATGTAGTACTTCTTCGTCATCATATTGAGAGAGAACTTCATTGTTGACGTAGTTGAATGAGTTGATTTCAAGAATAGTCTCATGAGTTTGATCAAAGTAGACTGATTGCGTTGAGTCGAGTATTCGAGTTTAAGTTGAGTACTCGACTCGAAAAGTGCTGAGTTAAGTTGAAAGATTTTTGAAAAAGTGTCGAGTTGAGTTGAGAAGTTAAACTCAAGCACTCGAGTTGAATTGAGAAGCTTGATTCAATAACTTGATTTGAAAACTCAACTCAATTCGACAAGATATTAGATAGATGTAAATAGCTTAATCAAACAGTCTTTATGATTTTCTTCATGACTTTCTATCATGTTTTCTCGTCATAACTCTCTATCAAAGTCAAATGATCTTCATGTTTTTCCTTCATGTTTCTCGTCATGACTTTCTTCATGTTCTTCTCTATGTTTCTCTTCATGTTTCTCGTCATGACTCTCTTCATGTTTCTCTTCATTTTTCTCTTCATGTTTCTCTTTATGTTTCTCTTTATGTTTCTCTTTATGTTTTTCTTCATGTTTCTCTTCATGTTTCTCTTTATGACTCTCTATCAAACGATTTTCATGTTTCTCTTTATGACTCTCTATCAAATGATCTTCATGTTCTTCTTTATGACTTTTTATTAAAAGATAATGCAAAAAGATAATGCAAAAGTCAAAAATCGGAAAATTTTCTATATTTAGCTCTCTTGACGTCAAGCTTAAGTTTTTAACGAGTCGAGTTGAATTGACTCAATTCTCAGTCGAGTTGAGTTGCGTTGAATTGAAAATATGAGCAATTCGACTTGAATCAAGTTGAAAATGTGAGCAATTCAACTTAATCTCAATTCAAGTTCAAAATGTTAATTCAAAACTTAACTCAATGATCAGTTTAAATCAAAGTGACGTAGTATAAAAGTCTTGATCATACATCTCTTCATATGATCGAAAACAATCTGACAGACTTCATTTCATTCAAATATGATCTTCTTTTGAGTAAGTTGAATCATTGAATGAACAATCTTCGAAAAGTTCTTGATGAAGCGTCGATAGAAATTGCAGAAGTCAATGAAGAACTGCATCTGAGTGAGATTATTGAGTGTAGATCAATCAACGACTGCTTGCATCTTTCGTGAGTTCATCTTCAATTCTTCGATTGATATCAAGAGTTCTAGAAAGATAGTTTTCTGAACATGAAACTCATACTTGTTGATGTCTATCTGTAGATCAGCTTCTCGTAGTTTATTCAAGATCAATCATACATGTCACTTGTGTTTCTTCAAGATCTTGCTGTAAATGATAATGTCATTTAGATAAATCTGACAAAACTGATGTAGATATTCAAACAACATGTCGTTCATATAGTGTTGATAGAATGTTGATTCATTGATTAATTCAAAGAGCATTACATGATATTTGTATGAGTTGAAAAAGGTAATAAAGATAGTCAAATCTTTGTTATCTGAGTGCATACATAGTTTGTTGAACGCGACAATGATGTTCAATTGAGTTAAATACTTGCTTTCTTGTATACAAGCGAAAGTCTCATCTATCAATGACAAAGAATAATGATCTCATTTGATCAAAGCATTGAGCTTTCTGTAATCAACGCAGAAACGCAGACTTTCATCTTTCTTTTCAATAAATAAGATGAGCGAGACATATGATGCGAAGCTGAAGAAAATGAATTCTTTGTTTAAATGATTAATCAGATATTTCTTTATCTTCTGAAGTTTGTGATCAAACATCTGATAAAGTCTGCTTCAAGAAAATGTTTCTTCGTTGATTAATTCAATTTTGTGATCATAGAAACAATGCAATGATAGCTGATCAATCATTGCTCGATTGAAAATGTTTAGATAGTCGTGATATTCAGAGAGAAGCTTGATCTTGACTTGCTTGAAAACTTCAGCGTGAAAAAGCTCATGCAGATTCACTTCTTCAGACTTGTTTTCAACTGTAGTTATGAGTTGATCGATTTTCAAGACAATAACAGCAAAGATTTTAACATTTAATCATTTGACTAACATTCTATATGTTGCTGTCTTTATCATTGCAATGTTCGTTGAATCTGACGTTGATTTAGAAATTTTGACGTTAGTTAAAGTCGCGTCACATGATTTTAACCGTTTGATTAATTTAACTGACTTTTCATTAAACTGACTGAAAGAGAGTGATTTCTGACTGAGTTGAGAAGTAACGAAAGTGAAAGATCTCTTCAGTATATAAGTAGAAGTCAAACTTTTCTGTGTCGTGATTGTTTTATTGCTTGAGAGTAAAACAATCGATTTCTGACTAGAAGTGAAATTCGAAAATTGAAGAAAATCGATTTGCATATCAATTACTAGATCAATTTTGTTTATTCATGTTTTTTCAAGAATCATTTGATGTTGATTTAATTGAGTGATCAACATAGAAGCTGTGTCAATTGTATGATCTTGAACAGTCAGATTCAAATAGATGACATAAGTAATGAGTTTCTTAACATAATGATCATCGAATTCTTGAATTGACTTTGCTTTGATCAAAGTCAGAAACTTGATTTGCAACTGATTATAAACAATCTGTGCAATCACTTCATCAATGAACAAATAGTCAGCAGCTTTGATGTCAATCAATGACTTCAATGAGTAACTAATTTCATTGCTAGAAAGTACATATTCAGTAGTCAAAGATTCAGAAGCAAAAGAGTCATTTGACATGCTCATCATTGAAGAAATTAACACATCTTTCATTGCATCTTTGATGAAAGTCTCTAGTTTTTTGTCTTGCTATTCTTGAAAGAAGACATTTTCTCATTCTTTTTATTCTTTGAAATGATGATCTCATGTAAATGAAAAGTGAATGCATAAGATGCAAAAGTGTTGATCTTGTTCTGAGAGCAGTTCTTTGACAAATGACTTGAGATCTTGCAAGTATAGTAGATGATAGATGATCTTGCTGACTCAGAGGTAAAAAAGATGATAAACTTAATATAATTGATTATCAAAGTCGTCACTGACAATGAAGTAGCAGCACATTTATCAGATACAACAGTGACTTTGACAATGACAGTGCAACGTTTGCTGCATAGCTGATAGTTGACTCACTGTTTATTATTCACATTCTGAAGAAAGATTCTTAAGCGAGTGAGCGAAGTAAAGTTCTCTGAACAGATTGATAAAGCATTCTGCAAGCGATTATTGATTTTATTCTGAAGATCGTTCATCAAAATGCAATCATCATAATCGAGACTGTTAGAAATTGACCTAGAGCGAGTCATAAAGATGTCATTTAACTAATAAATAAATGCTAAGAAAGAAAAGTATCTACAGAAAAGAACTCGATTCTTATATGTGTGTTTCTCAGCTCTGTGCTAGACTCGATTGAGTTGATGTCTTACACATATGATGCAGAGTCTCAATGATATCACTTCTAGATCAGATTCTCGCTAGACTTGATTAGAATGAAATCAGGCAAAGACTAGACGAAAAATAGACGAAGACTAGAATCGTAACATTACCTTCTCTTCTTGACTATTTATGTTCGCATGAATGTTGTTTTCTAGTGCGCTTTTCTTGAATATTTGATATGAAATTCATCAATCATCTCTTGAGCGTTCATAAACTCGTCGTCGTCAGCGTTATACCAGTTGAGATCGTTGTCATAGTTCTTTCATTTAACTCGATATTGAAGTCGTCTTCTATAGCGTCGAAAGTTCAGTATATCATCGATTTTTCATTCGTCTTCATCGTTTATCACTATTGACTCTGAAGATTCATTCTTTTGATCAGACAGAGAGTCATCGATGACAGAACGAAGAAGCTCTGAATGAAATACATCATGTATACGCATAGTCTCTGATAGTTTCAACTTATAGAATGAGTCAACAGACTCAGTGATCTGAAATGAGTCGAGCATCTTGTCATTCAATTTTTTGAAAGATCTCGCTGTAACGATGTTTCATTCATTCAGAAACATCTTTGATTCGATCTCATAATTGATCTTCTTTCTATGCTTATTAGCTTGATTTACCATTTGTTTCCGTGTTTTGATCAGAGCTTCACGAGCGAAGATCAATGTCTTGTTCATTTGTTCAGATATATTCTTGACTCGATTGATCTGCAAGCGTTCGCGAATGCTTTCATACTCGATGATGTCAGAGTCGAAGCTCATATGAGGGTGAAAGTTCTTGTTCATAAAGAAGAGAGTCAAGAAGATGACTGAAGACAAGACATTATTGTCGACAAACTCGATCATGAATAGTCACTTGAACCAGTCGTTCTGCATGTATGAACAGAAGAAACGAAGATATCGCTCGACATTCTGATTGACTCATTCGCTTTGACCGTCGATTTGAGAATGATAGGCAATGAACAATCAAAGAGAAATGCTCAGTCGTTTGCAAAGAAACTTTCAAAGAATGAAGGTGAACTGAGAATCTCGATCAAATACAATGAAGCTGAGTAAATCGTGAGTTCAATATACTCATTGAAGCAACATTTCAGCTGTCTTTTCGACTGTGATACCTTCATCATCAGTGATGCAAGAGATATAATGCCTTTCTTTCGACAATCTGCAGATGACAGTCAGAATAGCGTTATAGTCGTACGAATCAGATAGATCGATAATGAAGTTCATGACTATGTTCTGCCATCGCTGTTCAGATATAGATAGAGGTTGAAGCAAGTCATTTGATTTATTTCTTGATGTTTTTGAACGTTGACATATGTAGCAGTTTCAAATATATCGATCTACCGTTTTTCGCATAGAAGATCAATAGTAATTTCGCTTTATGATCTTCACTGTTCTAAGAATTTCAGAATGGTCAATCGACGATTGATTATGTATCTCACGAATCAGATTCATTTGTAGAAGCTCGTTGAACGAAACTCATAGCTGACTATCATGATACAAGATTTCATTCTGAGTTCGACAATTCTTCAATTTGATACCTTCATATTGTGCTTCGTCTCTTGCTATTGCTTCGCGAAGTAGCGTACAATTCTCGTCGATTTCATTAGTTTCAAGAACCTGTTTATAGATTGGTTGATCATTATTCTTCTTTAGATCAGCGATCTTCATTTGATTCAATGTCAAAATAGTAGTTCTTTGATATCAAACGCGTTTATCATCGAGATCTTTAGGCACGAAGTCAGCTCGACGAGTTAATGCATCGATCTTAATGTTCTGTTTGTCAGATTGATACATTATCTTGAAGTTAAAGTCAGCTAGCTTCTGAACTCAGCGCATCTGTTGTTGACTCAGCTTCTTGTCTTTCATCAATGAAATAAGCGCTTGATGATTGATGAACATCTTGATAGAAATGTCGATCAGCTTCAGTTCGAATCATCAGTGTTCAAAAGCTCAAATTATGATCAGCAGTTTTTTATTGTATATTTCGTAGTTGCATTCAGCAGAAGACATGTTCTTGCTATAGAAGACAATCGAATGTAGAACATCTTCGTCATCATATTGAGACAGAACTTCATCGTTGACGTAGTTGAATGAGTCAATTTCAAGAATGAAATCGCGAGTCTGATCAAAGTGACGAAGTATAGAAGTCTCAGTCATATGTCTCTTCATGTGATCGAATGCAGTTTAGCAGACTTCGTTTCATTCAAATATGATCTTCTTTTGAGTGAGTTGAACTATTGAATGAACAATCTTCGAAAAGTTCTTGATGAAGCGTCGATAGAAATTGCAGAAGTCAATGAAGAACTGTATCTGAGTGAGATTATTGAGTGTAGATCAATCAACGACTGCTTGCATCTTTCGTGAATTCATCTTAAGTTTCTCGATTGACATCAAAAGTTCTAAAAAGATGGTTTTCTGAACATGAAACTTGCATTTATCAATGTCTATCTGTAGATCAGCTTCTCGTAGTCTATTCAAGATCAATCGTACATGTCGCTTGTGTTTCTTCAAGATCTTGCTGTAAATGATAATGTCATCTAGATAAATCTGGCAAAACTGATGTAGATATTCAAACAATACGTCGTTCATATAGTGTTGATAGAACGTTGATTCGTTGATTAATTCAAAGAGCATTACATGATATTTGTATGAATCGAAGAAGGTAATAAAGATAGTCAAATCTTCGCTATCTGAATGCATGCGTAGCTTGTTAAACGTGACAATGATGTTCAATCAAGTCAGATACTTGCTTTCTTGTATATGAGCGAAAGTCTCGTCTATCAATGACAAAGAGTAGCGATCTCATTTGGTCAAAGCATTGAGCTTTCTGTAATCGACGCAGAAACGCAGACTTTCGTCTTTCTTTTCAGCGAACAAAATGAGCGAGACGTATGATGCGAAGCTGAAGAAAATGAACTCTTTGTTCAGATGTTTGATCAGATATTTCTTTACCTTCTGAAGCTTGTGATCGAACATCTGATATAGTCTGCTTCGCGAAGACATTTCTTTATCGATCAACTCAATTTTGTGATCGTAGAAACGATGCAATGATAGCTGATTGATCATTGCTCGATCGAAGACATCTAGATAGTCATGATATTCAGAGAAAAGCTTGATCTTGACTTGCTTGAGAACTTCAGCATAGAAAAGCTCATGCAGATTCACTTCTTCAGACTTGTTTTCAACTGTAGTTATGAGTCGATCGATTTTCAAGATGATAACAGCAAAGATCTTGACATCTGATCGTTTAACTAACATTCTATATGTCGCTGTCTCTATCATTGCTATGTTCATTGAACTGAAAGAGAATGAATTCAGACTGAACGTTGATTTAGAATTTTTGACGTTAGTTAAAGTCGCGTCGCGCGATTTTAACTGTTCAATTAGTTTAACTGACTTCTCATTGAACTGACTGAAAGAGAGTGATTTCAGACTGAGTTGAGATGTAGTGAAAGATCTTTTCAGTATATGAGTAGAAGTTAAACTCTTCTGCTTCGTGATTGTCTTGTTGCTTGTGAGTAGAACAATCGATTTATGATTAGGGGTGAAATTCGAAAATCGAAGAGAATCAATCCGCATATCAATTACTAGGTCGATTTTGTTCATTCATGTTTTTTCAAGAATCATTTGATGTTGATCTAATCGAGTAATCAACATAGAAGCTGTGTCAACCGTATGATCTTGAACAGTCAGATTCAAATAGATGACATGAGTAATGAGTCTCTTAGCATAATGATCATCAAATTCTCAAATTGACTTCGCTTTGATCAAAGTCAGAGATTTGATTTGCAACTGGTCACAAACAATCTGCGCGATCACTTCATCAATGAATGAATAGTCAGCAGCTTCGATGTCTATCAATGACTTCAATGAGTAACTAATTTCATTGCTAGAAAGTACACATTCAGTAATCAAAGATTCAGAAGCAAAAGAATCATCTGACATGCTCATCGTTGAAGAAATTAACACATCTTTCATCGCGTCTTTGATGAAAGTCTCTAGTTTTTTGCCTCGCTATCTTCGAAAGAAGACATTTTCTCATTCTCTTTATTCTTCGAAATGACGATTTCATGTAGACGAAAGATGAAAGCTTGAGAAGCAGAAGTGTTGATCTTGTTCTGAGAGCAGTTCTTTGACAAGTGGTTCAAAATCTTGCAGATATAGCAAACGATAGACGATCTGACTGACTCAGATGTAGAAAAGATAGTCGACTTGACATATTTGATTATCGAAGTCATCACTGCTGACAGAAGAGTAACGCGCTTTTCAGATGCAATGATGACTTTGACAATGATCATGCAACGTTCGCTTCGAAGCTGATAATTGACTCGCTGTTTATTATTCACACTTTGAAGAAAGCTCTTGAGACGATGTAGAGTGGTAAAATCTTTCGAGCAAATCGATAGAGCATTCTGCAAGCGATTGTTGATCTTATTCTGAAGATTGTTCATCAGAGTGCAATCGTCGTATTCTAGATAGCTGAATAGCTTCATAAAGTCAAAATAAAAGACATTGAAAGACTTTTCTGCTTGTCTCAGAGCGTTGTACTTGCGACGACACTTTCGATTCTTATTCTGATCATCGTATATTTCTTTCAGATGCTCAAATAGCTCGTAGATCGAGATGTAAGAATGCGAAGCGTCATGACGACGTCAAGCGAAGATATGCTCAGCAGCATCATCTTCTAGTCTAGATATCACATAGGTAATACAGATATTCTCATTATCGAAGTGATCGACATTTGCATGAAGCTTGTCGTTCATCTTGATTCTTCAGCTGTCTCATGTTGATTCATCTTCATCAGTGAATATAGATGAGTTCAAAAACTTGAAGAACTTGTGATGATCATTATCAAATAGAGTGAATGACTCACGTCGAGTATGATTCTCGATAGATTGACGAGATAGAGGTTTCGTAGACTGACGAGATCAAGACTGATTCGCTGAACGCTGTTTCTTTTTTAGACTCAAGACTTTCTCTCATAGATCGACGATAGTCTCTTCTTAAGTATTTATTGTCATTTGATTGATCTTTAGCTCATCAAGTCTCTTGATGTGATCGACTTGAACATTGATTCATTGCTCGTTGAGTTTCAAAGTCATGTCTCATTGATCTCTTAGCTCGATCAGCATCTTGATGATCTCGTCTGACTGATCGATAGCTCATTGACGAAGTTGTTGACTCATGTTGATGTCTCATGAGATAGCGACATTCTGAGGTTTCGCTGAAGCATCGACAGAAATAAGAAAAACTCGTCTATTAGCAATGCTTCTAAGCAGATGAGCTGTTCGTGACTTGACTGATTCAGAGTCGCGTGTCATTGTGAGAAAGGTAAAAGTAGGTTTGATTGTAGTTGGTTTGATAAATTTGAGTAAATTTGAGTAAATTTGAAGATGTGTTTTGATAAAAGTAATTCGAAGAATTTCTTGCGAATTTTCTGAATAGAAGTAGATTATTTCGTATCGTCTACACGTCGATAGCAGAGTAGTTGATTAGCATTTATCTACTGTTAGAAACCGGTCTAAAGCGAATCATAAAGATGTCATTTAACTAATAGATAAATGCTAAGAAAGAAAAGTATCTACAAAAAAGAACTCGATTCTTATATGTGTGTTTCTCAGCCCTGTGCTAGGCTCGATTGAGTTGACGTCTTACACATATGATGCAGAGTCTCAATGATATCATCTCTAGATCAGATTCTCGCTAGGCTCGATTAGAATGAAATCAGACGAAGGCTAGGCGAAGAATAGACGAAGGCTAGAATCGTAACAGAGATAGCTGAATAGTTTCATAAAGTTGAAGTAGAAGACATTGAAGAACTTGTCTGCTTGTCTCAGAGCATTGTATTCACGTCAAGACTTTTGATTTTTATTCAGTTTATCATATATTTCTTTCAAATGATTGAATAGCTTGTAGATTGAAGTAAATGAATTCAAAGAATCAAAACAACGTCAAGCAAAGATGTATTTTGCAGCGTCATCTTCTAGTCTAGACATCATGTAAACAATACAGATAGTTTCATCATCAAATTGATTAACATTGATAATCAACTTGTCATTCATCTTGTTTCTTCAATCTTTTCAAGTCAATTCATCTTCATCAGTGAATATAAATGAGTTTGAAAATTTGTAGAATCAATGATGTTCATTTTTGAATGAGATAAACTTAGTAAACGTCTTTCATCAAGTATGATTCTCGATAGAAGCATGCAACTTGATATCTTGTTGAGATAAATGATTCATAGTAAATCAAGACTTAGTAAACTGTTGAAATCAAGACTAATTTGTTGAACGCTGTTTCTTTTTTAGATTCAATACTTTCTTTTGTAGTTTGATGATAATCTCTTCTTGAGTATCTATTGTCGTTTGATTTGTCTTTAACTTATTAAGTCTCTTGATGTGATTGACTTGTAGATTGATTCATTGCTCATTGAGTTTCAAAGTCATGTCTCATTGATCTTTTAGCTTAATCAGCATCTTGATAATCTCTTCTGACTGATCAATAGCTCATTGACGAAGTTGTTGACTCATGTTGATGTTTCATGAGATAGCGACATTCTGAGATTTCGCTGAAACATCGAAAGAAATAAGAAAAACTCATTTTCTAGCAATGCTTCTAAGCAAATGAGCTGTTCATAACTTGATTGATTCAGAGTCATGTGTCATTGTGAAAGAGATAAAGATAGATAAATAGATAAGATTGAGTGATTGATTTGATAAATTTGAGTAAATTTGAATATGTGTTTTGATAAAAGTAATTCAAAGAATTTCTTGCGAATTTTCTGAATGAACGAAGTAGATTATTTTGTATCATCTACACGTTGATAGCAAAGTAGTTGATTAGCATTTATCTAATGTTAGAAGTCAGCATAAAGCGAGTCATATGAATGTCATTTAACTAGTAGATAAATGCTAAGAAAGAAAAGTATCTAAAGAAAAGAACTTGATTCTTATATGTATGTTTCTCAGCTTTATGCTAGACTTGATTGAGTTGACATCTTACACATATGATGCAGAGTCTCAATGACATCATCTTTAAATCAGGTTTTCACTAGACTCGATTAGAATAAAATCAGGCGAAGACTAAACAAAGAATAGACGAAGACTAGAATCATAACAAATGATTACAATATCGTGTCAATTGAAAAGAATACAACGTCGATCTACATTGATACAACGTCAATGAAAGTGAATTTGAAGATTGCTTGAAAGTCATCAATGACTTTCATGAATGTTATTCGAACAAGTCAAGATAGAAATTGACTCAAGAAAGATTGACTGAACTGCAGCAATGAGAACATTACTAGATGAAGAAAGAGAGTAATGTTGTGAGTGTGCATCTTAAGTTAGTCTAACATAAATCATGTTAAACTATCATAGACTAGTATAGAGCTGATGTTGACACGCTAGTGATCTAGCGCGTCTTCGTGAGTATAAGATTCTCGACATATTTCATCTTCTTTCTTCTTTAGCTTTGAACTTCTAGTTAAAATACACTCATATGATTCGCTTTATGCAAACTTATAACATAATCATCTTTAAGATCATCTTCTTGAATAAGTTCTCAAAAGAGAAGAAGTTCAAATTCATTGTCAACAAGAATTTGAAGTTGTTTCTCAGAAAACTAAAGTTGAACTTCATCAAGATAAACTACATCAAAGACGACGACAAGCTTGATTACATCATGAAATATGTAAAGATCATGACGATGCACTATCTTCAACAAACTGAGAAGACTGTCAAGAAGAGAAATCATAGAATCACATGAGCGAAGTTTCTTGAGACTCTTCAGCAATGCTTGCTTGACGCGAAGTCACTTCAAAATCAAACAGATGATTTATGAAATGTCATTATAAAAAGAAGCGATCAAACATGCGTGTTGTTCTTTCTGAAACTCAATAAGACACATTTTCAAAATTGTCTTAAAGTCATGAAGTCTGAGAAAGTGCTATTGTTCAGATTTCTGAGTGAACTACTTCTTTCAAACAAGATCAAGCTAATTGTATTAACTTTCACTCAATGAAGCAAGATGTTCTGTTGAGAATTGATGAAGTACATTGACACGCAGTGTTGAAATCATGTCTAGAAACTAATCAGAGTGCATGCATGACTAGAATGTTTAATCTATAAAGATAGTTATAACTAAGACTTTAAGAATACAGAAGAAAGAAGATACAAAAAACAAGAAGAATACGCTTTATATAGTAGTTACTCAGATTCAACGCTAGTTTCAAAGAGAACGTGTTGAAATACAAGAAAGATGTTTATTCAAAAGATGTTTATGACATAAAGAAATGTGTTTGTCGTAAACATCTGTTAACTACTCATAACACAAAGAAGTATGTTTATCTAAAAGACAATAGAAGCTGATTAGAAAATGTTAAAAAAGAAAAAAGATGCTGAGTCATATCTGAGTCAAATTTGAGTCAGATCTGAGTCAGCTCTCGACTAAATCATTGACTAGCTTTAATCAATATACAGTGAACTCGCTAATGTTCACTGTGAATTGATTAGAGTTTGATCTTTGACACATTCATAACATTACTTTTCTCTTTGAAAATTCATGTTTGCATGAATAGAACAAATGAAACGCAAAAATTTTCACTGTTTTTCAATTTAGTATGATTTGTCTGAATAAAGTTTATGAAATTCAACTAGAACTTCTTTCAAGTTCTTGAATTCTTCTTTATCAACATAGTATCATTTGTTGTTTTGATCTAGTCTCATTTATTTGATCTTGTATTATATTCAATCTCAATAGTATCTGAAGTTCGAAATGTCATTTATCTTTCAATGTTCATTGTCTTCAATAGTGAGCAATTTGAAAGATTTTGAATGCTGTTCTGATAAAAGATTGTTGAAATAAGAATACAATAGCTTTAAGCTGAACATTGAATGCAGCTGCTTCATGCTTACTGATAAACGAAGATGATAGAAGATTTTAACTTTGATCATGATTTGATAAAGTTCTAGTTGTTTATCTTTCAAATCTTTGCATGATCTTGTTGTTTTGACGTTTCTGAAAGATAATCAAACTCAGTTATCTACTTCATAAATAATGTCTCGTTTATGTTTATTGATCTGAGCTTCAATGATCTGCTTCATCTTTTTCAATTGCTGATGATTGAAGATAAGAAGCTCTTTCATTCAAATGATAATATCATCAACTTTTCTAGCTTCAAGACGTTTGTAAGTTATCTCGTAGTCAGTTGTATCTGAATCGAAACTCATTCAAGAATGAAACTCTTTATTGAAGTAAAATGAGATCATTAAGATGATTGAGAAGATATTGAAATTTTCGCTGAATTTCATCATTGAAAGTCATTTTGCTCAGTCGTTCTGCATGTAATTACAGTAGATTCTAAGTTCGCGTTTGACATCTTGATTGACTCACTCTGATTGATCATTGATCTCAGAATGATAAACTGTTGATAAACTAGTCGTGATTCTTAGTCACTTGCAAAAACTTTGTCACATTGTTGATATGAACTGAGAATCTCTGTTTGAAACAATGAAACTGAATAAATCATGAAATCAATAAACGTTTCATAACATGATTCAAATTGTTTCTTCGACTGAAATGTCTTCATCTTCTCAATGACAGAGAACATAGTAATGTTTCTTGATGAGTCAACATATGATTATGCAAATGATGTTATAATCTTCTGATAAAGATAGCTTAATGATGAAGTTCATAACTATATCTTTTCAGCGTTTCTGTGAAATCAAAAGAGAATGAAGAAGTTCATTAATGCTATTTCTAGATGTCTTGCTTTGTTGACAGACATGACAGTTTCAAATGTAACGTTTAATCATTGCTTGATAATCTGATCAATAATAGAAACGTTGAACTAGATCAATAGTTCTTTGATTGTTAGAATGAAAGATGAAAGACTGATCATGAATTTTCTTTAGCAATTTCGTATGCATATTCTTAGAAACTCACAGTAGATCTTTTCTGAACAGAACGTCATTAATGATCTTGCAATGTCTCAATTCAATGCTATGTAGTTTGAGCTTGTTTTCACTTATAGCTTGTTTATACTCATTGCAAAGCTCATTCATCTTGTTAACATCTTTTACTCTCTGATAGAGATCAACTTCAAATTCAATAGCTAGAATATTTATCTTATCGAGTGTCAGAATGATCTGATAGTGATCTTCAATACACTGAGTTAATTCAGAGACGTCAATCAGAGACATTCTGATTAAAGCATTGACTTTAGTGTTCATTTTATCTGATTGAAAAATGATCTGAAAGTTAAACTTGAATAGAATGTCTAGATAATTGACTTGACATCGAGTTAACTGTTTGTTTTTCATGAAGATCTTCAAAGTCTGATAATTAATGAACATCTGAATGAGCAGCTCTGTGCATTCTAGCTTGAGTCTTCAATGTTTAAAACATCAAATAATGATTAGCAATTTCTTGTCATAGATGTGATAATTGCATTCAGCGAAGATCATGCTTTTGCTGTAGAATGCTACTGAGTGAAGAATATTCTCATCATCATACTGTGATAGTATTTCATCTTTGACGTAGTCAGATGCATTGATTTTCAGAATAGTTTGTTGTTTTGAATTGAAATGTTGTAGAATTGAAGTCAAGCTGACTTATTTCTTTAAATCATCAAAAGCTTGAACACAGACTTTGTTTCAAACAAAAGACGTGTCTTTTCTAGTCAGCTGAATGAATGATTTGACTAACTTCAAGAAGTTCTTAATGAAATGACAATAGAAGTTAACAAATCTCACGAAGCTCTGAACTTCTTTTAGATTGATCAACGTAGTTTAGTTGACTATGACTTTCATCTTGATAGAATTTATATGAAGATCTTGTTCTGATACTATGACTTCTAAGAAGATGATTTCTTTGACATCAAATTCGCACTTTCAAATATTCATCTGTAGATCAGCTTCTCATAAGCGATTCAATATCATTTTGACATGTTGTTTATATTCTCATTGAGTTTTGCTGTAGATCAGAATGTCATCTAGATAGACTTGACAAAAGTCATTTAGAAAGTTTCATAGAACATCATTCATATATCACTGAAACAAGACAAAATCATTAATAAGTTTGAAAAATAACATCTTTGATTTGTATGCTTCTAAAGCGATGATAAAGATAGTGTAGTTCTCATTATCAGAATGCATTTGCAGTTTGTTAAAAGTTGAAATAATATCTAATTGAGTTAAATGCTTGCAACCAACTATTTTGTTGATCATCTCATTTATAAGCAATAGAGAATAGTGATTTCTTTTGATAATAGCATTGAGCTTTTGATAGTCAATGCAAAATCGTAAATCTTCATTTGCTTTTAAGATGAACAGAACGAGTGAGAAATACAAAGCTTTGCTAGAGATTATAAATTCTTTGAAAAGATTCTCGTTCAGATATTTCTTTCAATACTTTCTGAAGCTTGTAGAAAGACATTCAATATGCTCAACAGCAAGATGATATTACGTCACTAGTAAACTTTATCTTATGATCATATGAATGATGAGACGATAGCTTGTTTGCTTGAGCTCGATCAAAGATGTTTAGAAAATTCTGATATTTCAATGATAGCTTGACTTTAATATCTTCTAGATTCTGAGTTGTTTCATTGACTGAGAAGACGTTTATGACATTTAGTTTGCATTGAGTATTGTAGACGATTTTTCTATCAATATCTTTCATGAACATAACAAAAATCTCTGTTTGATTCTTTTTTTTTCGTTTTACTAATGTTTAAAAAGAGATGACGTTTATGTTTTAAATCAAGAATGACTCTTTCTGAATGAATGAAACTGAGTGCTTGAGCATCTTAAAGATCTTGCTGTGAGCTGCTGAAGAGATTGAAGTTGATTGCAATCAACTTAAATGCTTTGTATTTGACGAGATCGAAAAAACCGAAATAGAAATATTTAATTGATCAAAGAATACGATAGTATCATGTCTCATGTTCAATAATATTTCATTTTTGTTCATTCAGAGTTTGTTTAATATGACTTCATGATGCTTGATATTAGCTATCAGCATTGACACAGTCAATTTCTTATGACTTTTGATCATGAGATTAAGTAGAATCTTATGAGTAATAGTCTTTCTAACTAGCTTTTCATCATAGTCTCATATTAACTTCTCTTTTGCTAGCAGTATAAATTGTATTTCAAGTTTCTGACATACTTTATTGACTAGCTTGTCATGTATCAGCGTGTAGACAACAAAATCACTATTTATCAAAGAACGAAGACTGAAAGAATTGCTCTGAAAAATAAGAGAAGCATTGATCAGAAATGACTTTTCAAAATAGTTTTCTTTCAATAGAACTTCAATTTGACTGCACAAAGATATGATCTCTATCTTTTTAATGACTCTGAAAGAGATAATTAGTTTTTTGAATCAGAATCTGACTCAGAGTTCAATGTAAATCGATCAAACTCATCATTTTTTAATGCATTGACTCTTGAAGTTCAATCAAAACACTTTCTAGAAGTATGATCTGATTTGTGACAGATGAAACAAATTTCAGCTTGTAAATTGATGTCTTTGAAGTTAGTTAAAATCGCGTCATGTGATTTTGAATGATTGATGAGAATAGTGACTTCGATCTTTCTATAGAGGTTTAATGAACCTCATTTCTCAGCAAAGATGACTTGCTTTTGAATCTTGTTCAGAAATTCTTTTTTCTTGATGTCACTCATGACTCAATGCTCATTGTTCAAATGAATCAAATAGTCACGAATTTCGTTCAGAGATTCTGACTGAATCAATTGACTACTTCAAGCTGCATGAAAACAATAGATTATCTTGTCTCGTAAATCAACGATCAATTGCTTTTCATGATACTTTAAATAAAAGAACAGACGTTGAAACATTGAATAGAAGCTGCTGAATTTGCTCTTTTCTTGAAAGAGATTAGCATACTCTCTTCAAAAGTTTGTCTCTTTGTCAGAATCATTATAAAGCTGAGCAAGTTTATCTAGAAGATCATTGATCATTTTATAAAAATTCAATGAATCTTGTTAATGTTGAGTTAAAGTAGCTTTGACTGCGTCTTCTTTGATTCTGAAGTGAACGTAAATCAGAATAACTTTATTGATATTGAAATGATCTGCGTTGATTTCTAGCTTGTCACAAATCTTTTCTTGTTAATCATCTCAAATAGATTCTTTTTCATCAGTAAACAGAGATGAATTTGAAAGCTTTTGAAATCGCTTGAAGAAATTAAACAGAATAAAAAAGAAAGAAGTGATCTTTTTAAAAGATTGCAGTTGATGTTGCAATTCAGTCACTTGATTTCAAAACGTCTGATTTAATTGATTCAAGCGTTCTTTAACTTTATTCATTTTCTCGAAACGAGTCTTTCATATTTGTTCACTTAATATCTTGTCAAATAGCTCACAAGCTTTCACGTCTAGATCTCGTTGAGTTCGAAGATCATTCAAATCTTCTAGAAAAACTTCTGAATCTTGTTTGACTCAGTGTTGTAGCTGCTTTACATTTTTTATATCTCATGAAGTAGAAGCTTCACAAGATTCATCAAAAGTCTGAGAGTGAGACAAAGAGTATTGATGTTTTCATACGACATCGATTCTAAGATATTTCAATATGCAAAGTGATAGCTCAGAATAAATGACTGAATCTGTAATGTCAGAAGAATAAAAACTTTGATTACTTTCAAAAGAATTGTTCACAGATGATTGAATCATAGCGAAGAATTGATGATCAAGCGAAGAGCGATGCTTAATAGTATGTAGTAAGATTATTTGTTAAAGTGTTTAGTCTTCAAAAAAGAGTGTTACTGATTTGAAAGAATTTTTTGTGATTCTCAAGCAATCAACAAAGATTCTTTATCATTGATTCTATTAATCGATTTGAACTGATGCTACTGACTGAGCGATAGATTCTCTAGCAATCACATGATCATATGTTTTCGTTGATTTTATTGATTTCTTGATGTTGTTCTGTCTTTTGATGTCATTGATCATCAGATACACAAATTTCTTTATACTCATCTCGTTGTCAATTAAGTGAATTTGAATGAATAATGAAATCAGTATCATGTGATTAATGAATTCTTAAAGTAATGTTGAAATCATGTCTAGAAAATAATCAGAGTGCATGCGTGACTAGAATGTTTAATCTATAAAGATAGTTATAACTAAGACTTTAAGAATACAGAAGAAAGAAGATACAAAAGACAAGAAGAACACGCTCTATATAGTAGTTACTCAGATTCAACGTTAGTCTTAAAGAAAATGTTGTTATGATTCTAGTCTTCGTCTATTCTTCGTCTAGTCTTCATCTGATTTCATTCTAATCGAGTCTAGCACAGAGCTGAGAAATACACATATAAGAATCGAGTTCTTTTCTGTAGATACTTTTCTTTCTTAACATTTATCTATTAGTTAAATGACATCTTTATGACTCACTTTAGATCGATCTCTAACAGTAGATAAATGCTAATCAACTACTCTGCTATTGACATGTAGATGATACGAAATAATCTACTTCGTTCATTCAGAAAATTCGCAAGAAATTCTTTGAATTACTTTCATTAAAACACATTTTCAAATTTACTCAAATTTACTCAAATTTATCAAATCAACCACTCAATCTTCTCACAATCTATTTATCTTTACCTTCAATTTCTCACAATGACACGCGACTCTGAATCAGTTGAGTCACAAACAGCTTGTCTGCTTAGAAGCATTGTTAATAGACAAGTTTTTCTTATTTCTTTCAATGCTTCAGCGAAATCTCAGAATGTCGCTATCTCATGAAACATCAACATGAGTCAACAACTTTGTCAATGAGCTATTGATCAGTCAGACGAAATCATCAAGATGCTGATCGAGCTAAAAGATCAACGAGACATGACTTTGAAACTCAATGAGCAATGAATCAATGTTCAAGTCAATCACATCAAGAGACTTGATGAGCTAGAGATCAATCAAATGACAATAGACACTTAAGAAAAGACTATCATCAAACTATGAAAGAAAGTCTTGAGTCTAAAAAAGAAACAACGTTCAGCAAATCAGTCTTGATCTCATCAATCTACTGAATCTCAAGTTTCTACGAAATTTCTACCTCGTCAATCTATCAAGAATCATACTTGACGTAAGTCATTCACTTTATTCAATAATGATCATCACAAGTCTTTCAAGTTTTTGAACTCATTTGTATTCATTGACGAAAATGAATCAACATGAGATAGCTAAAGAGTCAAGATGAACGACAAGCTTCAGACAAATGTTGATTACTTCAATAATGAGAATATCTGTATTGTTTATGTGATATCTAAACTAGAAGATGATGCTGCTGAACATATTTTCGCTTAACGTTGTCATGATGCTTTGCATTCTTACATCTCAATCTACGAGCTATTTGAGCATCTGAAAGAAATATACGATGAACTGAATAGAAATCGAAAGTGTCGTCACAAGTACAACACTCTGAGATAAACAGACAAGTTCTTCAACATCTTCTACTTCAACTTTATGAAGCTATTCAGCTATCTAGATTATGATGATTGCACTCTGATGAACAATTTTCAGAATAAAATCAACAATCGCTTGCAGAATGCTCTGTCAATATGCTTCAAAGACTTCACTTCACTTCATTGTCTCAAGATCTTTCTTCAAGATGTGAATAATAAACAGCGAGTCAACTATCAGCTACACAGTCAGCTTTGCACTGTCACTGTCAAAGTCACTGTCGTACCTGATAAATGCATTGCTACTTCATTGTCAATGACGACTTCGATAATCAATTATATTAAGTCTACTCTCTCTTCTATCTTTGAGTCAGCAAGATCATTTATCATCTGCTATACTTGCAAAATCTCGAGTCATTTGTTCAAGAATTGCTCTCAGAACAAGATTAACACTTCTGCATCTTATGCATTTACTTCTCATTTACATGAAATTGTCATTTCGAAGAATAAGAAGAATGAGAAAATGTCTTCTTTTGAAGATAGCGAGGCAAAAAACTAGAGACTTTCATCAAAGATGCAATGAAAGAGATGTTAATTTCTTTAATGATGAGCATGTCAGATGATTCTTTTGCTTCTGAATCTTTGACTATTGAATGTGTACTTTCTAACAATGAAATTAGTTACTCATTGAAGTCATTAATAGACATCAAAACTGTTGACTATTCATTCATTGATGAAGTGATCACGCAGATTGTTTATGATCAGTTGCAAATCGAGTCTCTGACTTTGATCAAAGCGAAGTCAATTCGAGAATTCAATGATCACTATGCTAAGAAACTCATTACTCATGTCATTTATTTGAATCTGACTGTTCAAGATCATACAATTGACACAGCTTTTATATTGATCACTCGATTAAATCAACATCAAATGATTCTTGAAAAACTCTGAATGAACAAAATCGATCTAGTAATTGATATGTGAATCGATTTTCTTCGATTTTCGAATTTCATTCTCAATTTGAAATCAATTGTTCTACTCACAAGCAACAAGACAACTACGAAGCAGAAGAGTTTGACTTCTACTCATATATTGAAGAGATCTTTTACTATCTCTCAACTCAGTCTGAAATCACTCTCTTTCAGTCAGTTCAATGAGAAGTCAGTTAAACTAATTGAACAGTTAAAATCGCGCAACGCGACTTTAACTAACGTCAAAATCTCTAAATCGACGTCAGGTTCAACGAACATAGCAATGATAGAGACAGCGACATATAGAATGTTAGTCAAATGATCAGACATCAAGATCTTTGCTGTTATCATCTTGAAAATCGATCAACTTATAACTACAGTTGAAAACAAGTCTGAAGAAGTGAATCTGCATGAGCTTTTTCACGCTGAAGTTCTTAAGCAAGTCAAAATCAAGCTTCTTTCTGAATATCACGACTATCTAGACATCTTCGATCGAGCAATGATCAATCAGCTATCATTGCATCGTTTCTATGATCACAAAATTGAGTTGATCGATGAAGAAATGTTTTCGCGAAGCAGACTATATCAGATGTTCAATCACAAGCTTCAGAAGATAAAGAAGTATCTGATTAAACATCTGAACAAAGAATTCATTTTCTTCAGCTTTGCATCATACGTCTCGCTCATTTTGTTCGCTGAAAAGAAAGACGAAAGTCTGTGTTTCTGCGTTGATTACAGAAAGCTCAATGCTTTGATCAAACGAAATCGCTATTCTTTGTCATTAATAGACAAGACTCTCACTCATATACAAGAAAGCAAGTATCTGACTTAATTAAACATCATTGTCGCGTTTAACAAGCTACGCATGCACTCAGATAGCGAAGATTTGACTATCTTTATTACCTTCTTCGACTCATACAAATATCATGTAATGCTCTTTGAATTAATCAACGAATTGACGTTCTATCAACATTATATGAACGACGTATTGTTCAAATATCTACATCAGTTTTGTCAAATTTATTTAAATGACATTATTATTTACAGCAAGATCTTGAAGAAACATAAGCAACATGTACGATTAATCTTGAATAAACTACGAGAAGCTGATCTACAGATAGACATTGATAAATGCAAGTTTCATGTTCAGAAAATCATCTTTTTAGAACTTTTGATGTCAATTGAGAGACTTAAGATGAATTCACGAAAGATGCAAGCAGTTGTTGATTGATCTACACTTAATAATCTCACTCAGATGCAGTTCTTCATTGACTTCTGCAATTTCTATCAACGCTTCATCAAGAACTTTTCGAAGATTGTTCATTCAATGATTCAACTCACTTAAAAGAAGATCATATTTGAATGAAACAAAGTTTGTCAAACTGCATTCGATCATATGAAAAGATGTATGACTGAGACTTCTATACTTCGTCACTTTGATCAGACTCGCGATTTCATTCTTAAAATTGACTCATTCAACTACGTCAATGATGAAGTTCTGTCTCAATATGATGATGAAGATGTTTTACATTCAATTGTCTTTTATAGCAAGAACATGTCTTCTGCTGAATGCAACTACAAGATATATGATAAGAAACTGCTGATCATAATTCAAGCTTTTGAACATTGATGACTTGAACTGAAGCTGATTGACATTTCTATCAAGATGTTCATTGATCATCAAGCACTCATCTCATTGATGAAAGACAAGAAGTTGAGTTGACAACAGATGTGTTGAGTTCAGAAGCTAGCTGACTTCAACTTCAAGATAATGTATTGATCTGATAAACAGAACATTAAGATCGATGCATTAACTTGTTGAGCTGACTTTGTGCCTAAAGATCTCAATGATGAACGCATTCAATATCAAAGAACTACTATTCTGACATTGAATTGAATGAAGATCGTTGATCTAGAGAAGAATAATGATCAATCAATCTATAGACAAGTTCTTGATGCAAATGAAATCAACGAGAATTGTATGCTACTTCGCGAAGCAATAGCAAGAGACGAAGCACAATATGAAGATATCAAATTGAAGAATTGTCGAACTCAGAATGAAATCTTGTTTCATGATAGTCAACTATGAGTTTCGTTCAACAAACTTCTACAAATGAATCTGATTCATGAGATACACGATCAATCATCGATTGATCATTCTGAAATTCTTAGAACAGTGAAAATCATAAAGCGAAATTACTATTGATCTTCTATGCGAAAAACGATGAATCAATATATTCAAAACTGCTACGTATGTCAATGTTCAAAGACATTAAGAGATAAATCAAACGACTTGCTTCAACCTCTATCTATATCTGAACAGCGATGACAAAACATAGTCATGAACTTCATTATTAATTTATTTGATTCGTACGACTACAACGCTATTCTGACTGTCATCTGCAGATTGTCAAAAAAAAGGCATTATATCTCTTGCATCATTGATGATGAAGATATCACAGTCGAAAAGACAGCTGAAATGTTGCTTTAATGAATATATCAAACTCACGATTTATCAAGCTTCATTGTATTCAATCGAGATTCTCAGTTCACCTTCATTCTTTGAAAGTCTCTTTGCAAACGACTGAGCATTTCTCTTCAATTGTTTATCATCTATCATCTTCAGATCAACGATCAAAGCGAACGAGTCAATCAGAATGTCAAGCGATATCTTTGTTTCTTCTGTTCATACATGCAGAACGACTGATTCAAGTGACTATTCATGATTGAGTTTGTTGACAATAACGTCTTATCTTCAGTCATCTTCTTGACTCTCTTCTTCATGAACAAGAGCTTTCACCCTCATATGAGCTTCGACCTCGACATCATCGAGTATGAAAGCACTCGCGAACGTCTGCAGATCACTCGAGTCGAAGATATATTTAATCACATGAATAAGACACTGATCTTCGCTCGCGAAGCTCTGATCAAAACACGAAAACAAATGATGAATCAAGCTAACAAGCATAGAAAGAAGATCAATTATGAGATTGAATCAAAGATGTTTCTGAACGAATGAAACATCGTTACAGCGAAACTCTTCAAGAAATTGAATGACAAAATGCTCAACTCTTTTCAGATCACAGACTCTGTTGACTCATTCTATAAGTTGAAACTATCAGAGACTATGCGTATACACGACGTATTTTATTCAGAGCTTCTTCGTTCTGTCGTTAATGACTCTCTGTTTGATCAAAAGAATGAACCTTCGAAATCAATAATGATAAACGATGAAAATGAATGAGAAATTGACGATATATTGAACTTTCGACGATATCGAAGACGACTTCAATATTGAGTTAAATGAAAGAGCTATGACAACAATCTCAACTGATATAACGCTGACGACGACGAGTTTATGAACGCTCAAGAGATGATTGATGAATTTCATACCAGATATTCAAGAAAAGCGCACTAAGAAACAACATTCATGTCAACATGAATAGTCAAGAAAGAGAAGTAATGTTACGATTCTAGTCTTCGTCTATTCTTCGTCTAGTCTTCATCTGATTTCATTCTAATCGAGTCTAGCACAGAGCTGAGAAATACACATATAAGAATCAAGTTCTTTTCTGTAAATACTTTTCTTTCTTAGCATTTATTTATTAGTTAAATGACATCTTTATAACTCGCTCTAGATTGATCTTTAACAAATGTGTTGAAACACAAGAAAGATGTTTATTTAAAAGATGTTTGTGATACAAAGAAATGTGTTTATCATAGATATCTGTTAATTACTCATAACACAAAGAAGTGTGTTTGTTTAAAAGACAATAGAAGCTGATTAGAAGATGCTAAAGAAGAAAAAAGATGCTGAATCATATCTGAGTCAAATTTGAGTCAGATCTGAGTCAGCTTTCAACTAGATTATTGTTAGAAATCAGCATAAAGCGAGTCATATGAGTGTAATGTAACGAGTATATAAATGCTAAGAAAGAAAAGTATCTAGAAGAGAAGAATTGACTATCTATATGACTCAGAAGAACATAAGCTAACTCTGAATAGAATTGACTTTGAAACAAGTCTATGCTCTAGCGACGAGCGATCAACGATAGTTCTCAGAATAGTCATCAACATAGTCATCAACATAGTCATCAACGAAGATGCGTAGCTATAATCATAACATTACTCTCTCTCTTCAATGATTCATGTTCACATGAATGTATTTTCTTAGTCTTGTGTAGAATCGAAATGTCTATTGTAGCAGACTCACTATGCAAGGTAGAAGTGTCATTGAAGCAGACTCACTAATTGCATGTGAACGAGTTGACAGATCAATTCACTGATAGATAAAATGATGAGAAGATAAATCATTGCATTGACGAAGTATCATTGTAACAGACTCACTAGTTGCACATGAACGAGTAGACGAATCGATTCACTGATGAGTAGAATGATGAGAGCGAATAAATCATTGCATTGACAGTATCATTAAAGCAGATTCACTGATCAACTTGCTCATTGAAGAGATTGACTTTGAGCTCGTCATTGTAGCAGACTCACTAGTTGCATGTGAACATTTGATCAGATTCACTGATAGATAGAACGATGTGAGTAAATAGATCATCATGTTGACGAAAGATGTCTTTGTAGCAGACTCACTAATTGACACAGAAACTCAAGATAGGTCGATTTGCTGATTGATAGAGTGATGTGCTTGTAGATCATTGCATTGACGAAGAGACGTCATTGAAGCAAACTTACTGTGAGATTTGCTTCTGAGATAGAGACTTCGACGCAGTTTTAGACTGATCTCATTGTTCAACAAATTCGAAGAATTTCTTGTGAATCTGAGTGAACGATGCTTTCGCTGATTCTCTGATCTAGTCGAAAAGAGTTTCGATCTTTTGTTTATACTTGCTGATCAGCTCACGAGAAAAGAAGAGTGAGTGTTGTTGCATGATTGCAAGTTGACTAGATCAAAGTCGATAGTTGAATCAAACAGAAGCACTCAATGCAGATTATTTCTCTTCATCTGTAATGAAGAAGCATTTATATAATGTTAAAGATCAGCATAGAGCGAGTCATATGAGTGTAATGTAATGAGTATATAAATGCTAAGAAAGAAAAGTATCTAGAAGAGAAAAGTCAACTATTTATATGACTCAGAAGAACATAAGCTAACTTTGAATAAAGTTGACTTTGAAACAAGTCTATGTTCTAGCGACGAGCGATCGACGATAGTTCTCAGAATAGTCATCAACATAGTCATCAACATAGTCATCAACGAAGATGTGTAGCTAGAATCATAACAATCATTAACTAGTTTTAATCAATACACAGTGAACTCGCTAGCATTCACTGTGAATTGATTAAAGTTTGATCTTTGACACATTTGTAACATGCAGCATGCTTCAAACTATGCTCAGCAGAATCAACAGTTGAAAACAAACTCGTCTCTTGAGAATCAATCATACAAGAAAAGCTTGCAGAGTTTCTTGCAGAAAATCAATAATCGAGAAAAAGAAGAATACTTCAATGATCAACAAGAGCAACAAAAGTCAGAACTGAGAAAAACAGTCTTTTGAAAGAAAAAATATTGCAGAGTCAGCAAGAAAGTGTGCGTCAGATGCAAATTTAAAGATCACGCAGAATTGAATTGTTCAAACTCATGATTCATTTTTTCAAGAGTTTTCTTCTCAGAAGCTTCTTCTGCTTCTAACAACATTTTCATTGTTGATGTTTCAAAAAAAGACTTAGCTTAATAGATTTCTTTCATTTATCAATCACTCAAGAAAAGAAAGCAACTGAAGAGTATGAAGTTCAGTGAGTCAACTTAATCAGTTAACTGTTTGTTGAACTGAACATGTTGACAATGTTAAAGAACTCGAACTCAGTCACAATATCATTCATTCTCATAATCAAGATCAAGTCAGAATTTCTCAATCTTTTTAAAACTTGAATCATAATGAACATTGAGTGTATGCTAAACGTGATTCATCACAGCTTCGTGAAACATTTAAATAAGATTGAGAATATTCATTCTTGAAAGTTCACAAGAATTTTCTTCGACGATAAATCAATGTGATTACATGAAACAATACTGCTTGATCTGAACATTCAGAACTTTGATGAGAGCAATTTATGCATCTTGAAGATTTTTATCATTATCAAATATGTTTCAGAAAATCTTATGTTAAATCTTTCATTCTTTAAGAAGCATAATCTCATTCATGAGTTTGTTTATTAACGTTTACGCTGAAGAATCTTGTGTGCTCAGAATGAAAGAAAGAAACTATTTCATTAAAGAACAGTTTCAGAATCATCTTACGTGATGTTTGATGAAGCAAGACTTGCGTCAAGTCTTTTTGCATGCAATATTCATCAATCTAGCTTTGTGAGAAAAGTCATTCTCAAGTCTTCTTGTCAACATAATCATCAGAAGAAATGAGAAGTCTTAAGCGCTCAATCGACTTAGAATCTTGAGCAACAGAGCATCATAATACACATTTGATTGCTTCTAGATGCTCTGTATGATTCTTTGAGTTTCTCAGTGACAGAAGAAAACTCTCGACTCACATAAATTAAGAATATGATAGTCAATCAATTCTTAAATGTTTCAAAAGAATTTGCAAATTTCGCGAATTTCTTTACTTAAAAAGTCAAAGTTCTTTCGATTTACGAGTCTCATGATCATGCTATTTGCATCAAGAAGAATCATATTGCTCTCTGAGATTCTTTGTACAATCTTTTTGCAGTTGAACTCATTGTACAAAAGACGTATATCAAGAAACAGCTTCAAGCAGACATGATATGATACTTCATCTCTTCAGCTGAAATGCTCATGCTCTTTACATCTAAAAAAGATGAAACGCTGCAATCATGCGTTGATTATCAAAAGCTTAATGCAATCATTCTTAAAAATAGATGTCTTCTTTTGCTGATTAATGAAGCTTTCAATCATCTTGCAGACGTCAAGTGATTTATCAAGCTTGACATCAAGAACGTGTTCAACAAACTTTGCATACAAGAAGAAGACAAATGAAAGATGATATTTCATATGAGATTTGACTTATATGAGTATCTCATGATGCTCTTTGATCTCATCAATGCATCAACTTTCTTTCAGATTTATATGAATCAGACTCTGTTTGAATTTCTCAACATCATCTGTCTCGTTTATCTGAATGACATTCTGATATTCAGCAAAATTCGTAAGAAACATGTTCATCATATATGATAAATTCTTGACAAACTGCAGATTTTAAAGCTCTACATCAAGCTCTTCAAATGTGAATTCTTCAAGAAAAAGCTATTCTTTCTAAAATATAAAGTAGAAAAAAGAGAAATTTCAATAAAGAAGAATCAAGTGCAAATCATTCAAGATTGATCACAATCAAGAATGATGAAAGAGATTTAAACATTTCTTGACTTTATCAACTTCTATTGTTGATTCATAAAAAACTATTCAAGAATAGCATCATTCTTGATCAATCATCTCAAAATGAGTCTTTTTTCTAATGCAAAGAAGAGACAAATTCTCAAAAAACAGACGAAGTGAATTAAAATCATCAACAATGCTTGAAACACTTTTCAGAAGCTGAAAGTCATCTTTGCTCAAAACGTTGTTCTTCAGCACTTCAATTTTGCAAAAGTCATAAGACTGAAGATGAACATTTCTGAATTTGCAGAGAGAACGATGATTTCTCAATAAACAGATATCACATTCAAGAATCTACATTGACATTCAGTAGTCATCTGATCGAGAAAGTGACAATCAATTGAACGAAACTATAATGCACATGATCAGAAAATGCTGATGATCGTTGAAAGCATGAATCATTGAAGACATTATTTAGAAAAAGCTTGACATGAAATAAAAATAATCAACAATCATGCAAATCTTTGACATTTCATGACAATAATCAAGCTCTTTTGCAGACAGATGAAGTGAGTCAACAGATTTACTGCATACAACTTCAAGATCTTTTATCAAAAGAAAGTGAATAACTCTGTTGATAACTCATCAAGAAGACTCAACTATGAGAAAGATATTGACGCAGATGAGAGAGAGTTCATCTGTGATTTAACATACATGAGAGAACTCTTGAAGAATTTCTTGAATCAGTCAGCATCAACGCTTGTCATCTTCACTTGACAGTTCAAGACTCTGAGCATCAAGAATCATGAAGAGATAGTCATCAAATCATTCAAAAAGATCACTAACTTATCAGCGTTTGCAAGAAAAATCAGAGAAGTTTCTCAGACTCTGAAGAAACTCTCGACTGCTAATGAGAAGTTTCAATGATGATTTCAAAACGTTATTATTTCTCGTCAGAAGAACATCTGCTTTTGCAAGAACATTGAGTCAAGATCTACTACTGTCGCTGAAACTAAAAAAGATGTCAATTTTCGTGAAAACATTGAGTCAAAATTTACTACTGTTGCTGAGACTAAAAGAGACATTTGCTTTTGCAAAAACATTGAGTCAACGTCTACTACTATCATTGAAACTAGAAAAGATGTTTGCTTTTGCAAGAACATTGAGTCAATGTTTATCATTATTGCTGAGACTGAGAGAGATGTCATTCAGATGAGATGAAAACGCAGAAGAGCAAATTTTTTTGCTGAAGAAAGCAAATGTTTAATCATGAATCAGAGCAGAGATTTGACTATGCGTTGTTCTGTTGAGAAGAGTGAATGTTTGATCATGAGTCAGAGCAGAGATTTGACTATGTGTCATTCTGTCGAGAAAAACGAATGTTTGATCATGAATCAGAACAGAGATTCAACTATGCATTGTTCTGTCAAGAAGAGCGAATGTTTGATCATGAGTCAGAGCAAAGTTTCAATCATGCATCATTCTGCTGAGAAAAGCGAATGTTTGATCATGAGTCAGAACAGAGATTTAACTATGCATTGTTCTGTCAAGAAGAACGAATGTTTGATCATGAATTAAAGCAGAATTTCAACTATGCATCGTTCTGCTGAAGAAATGAAGAAAGCTTTATTCACAAGAGAGAAAGTAAATATATCAGAGAATCATTTTATTGCAATTCAAAATGATTTAAATGAAACAGATGACACAGTCTTAAAGTCTATAAAAATTCATGAATGTTTCAATTCATTGATACAAAATGATGTTCTGATCTTGAACTTTATTGACTTTGCAAGTCACTCTTTCAAGAGTCTGACTCAACTGATCTGCAAACAGCAGAAAACAAATTATCTCATCATCACAGTACAAGAATTAATGAAAAAGAAAAACTCAAACATGTGTGATATTGAGATTAACTTCAGCGTCTTCATGATCAACTGATTGAAGAAAATCACAAATGACATCATGATATTTCAAGAATTCATTTATGTCTCTGCATAAAATGAATTTAAAGCAAAGATTATGAGATGATATTATGACAACTTTTTTGCAAAACATCTCAACTTTTGATAATGTTTAAAGCTTGTTTGATGAATCTTCAACTGATTGTTTGCAAATAAGAACATTAAGAAATACTGCAGAATTTGTAAATCATGTCAGCAACATAAAACACTACGTTACAGAATCTGAGAACTTCTGAATAATCTGTTCATTTCTCGAAGAGTATAAGAAAGCATCATCATGAACTTCATCATTGATCTTTCTAACAATACAAGCGTCTCAGATGTTTTCTACGACAGCATTATGATTGTAGTCGATCATCTTTTCAAGATGACGCACTACATTTCTATTTGAAAGACAATGACTGCTTTCAATCTGATTGATTTCTTTCTTAACAGAGTAGTTTGATATCATGAGACTTCTGATGATATAGTTTCTGACAGAGATTTCGTATTTACATCACATTTTTGAACGTTGCTGTGCTATTATCTTCTGATCAAGTGAAAACTTAGCACTGCGTTTCATTCTTGCATCAATGATCAAATCAAGAGACAAAATCAAATTCTTGAGACTTATCTTTGAGCATACTGCAACGATGTTCAAAATGATTGAGTTTATCTTCTTGTCATGATCGAGTTCTTTTACAATAACAGCGTTTACATCACAACATTGATAACATCATTCTTTGCAATCACAGAAAAACATTCAAGAATGAAGTTCAGCATCAAGAATCATTCAAAGAAATCAGAGTCAGTCACGAACTACACAATGAGAATGAAAAGATTGCACAAGAATCTTCGCTACAGACTTGCAGAGACAAACGTTGACTACGTGACTCAGCATGATAAAAAACACTTTGCTAAAATGTATCTTGTTGATCAGTTGATGTAATTGAATGTCAAGAACATTTGAATCAAGAAGTTTTTCAAGAAACTTGAAGTCAGAAGATATGAATCATATAGAATTCTGAAGCATCTGAGCAGACAAGTCTATCATCTGAAACTGTCTTCAAAGATGCGCATACATTTGATATTCAATGTCAGCTTGCTGAAATCTTTCTGCTTAAGAGAGAAAAAATTGAATGAGTCGCTCATGAAAGATCTTGAGCTAGAGAAAGAGATACATGATAGCTGAGAGATTGATAATATACTGAATAGTTGCATACAGAACAATCAGTTATAATATCTGCTTAGCTGAAAGAACTTTGAAGCTTCAGAAAATATCTGAGAATCATCAAACTATCTTAACAACTGCAAGACTTTATTGAGATTCTTTCATTGCAGACATTTCATCAAGTTTGAAAGTAAATTATTAACATCATCATAAAAGATCACAAGTATGCATAAAATGAAGTAAAAAGATTGATAGTTATCTAGCTATCATTAGAAAGAAAAAAAGAAAAGAAAAACAAGACTTTCTTACTCAATCATTCTTGTCAATACTCGAATCAACAGTCTAAAAAAGTCATTAGCAAATGTAGAAATTGATACATGAATAACTCATGAGTTTCATATGATATGTGTATCATTCAACTTTCACTTTCTTGAAAATTCGAAAATTGATGAAAGTAAACTCTTGCAACTATTAATCAGATAGCACAAAACATGCACAAGTTATCATACTGACAGAATAAATGAGATAAGAAGCTCATATCAAAACTCATCATGTTTTTCATCTCTTTAATGATAGACTGCATGATCAACGTTGAAGATGAGAGAAGAGAAGAAGTCATTGATAGAAATGAATCAGATGAGAATGAAAGCAAAGAGACATGAAAGAGTGAAGAAAACAGAGACAAAGATGACATCATAGAAGAGCATGTTTTGATTGCAACAGAGACATTCTGATTTTTTGAATGCATTGCAAGAAGAATCAGAGCACTCTGAGTCTGAGCAATCAAGACAAGTCAAAGATTGTCATACTTTTCAATCTGCTTTCACAAATCTTCAATGATCTTGTTCTGTCTTGTAATTTGACACAGCAGATCATTAATTTAAGTTTCTTGTGTTGTTATTTGCTTTTACATCTCTCTGCAATTGATAGTCGCGTCTTCAACATTCTTCTTCATTTCACTGATGTTATCTTTGTTTATCTTGATATCAAGAATGAGAAGACACAGCTTCTTCTCAACATACTCTTCAAATTCAAGAAATATCTGACTCTGAGCTGAATTGAAAGAAAGATCATGAAAAGTAATCATCATCTTCTCGATCACAAATTCAGAATCAGATGCAATAAAGAATGAAGAAAGACTTGCGTAAAATTGAGAAGAAAAAAAGCTTAAGCGAAGTGATGAAGAGGCAGAATTGACGAAATCGAACTCAAAATTAAATGTAATCTCAACATGAAAAGAGTTTGAATGAGATGAAGAAGTGCTTAAGTCAAACGAAGAGAAGACAGAGCTGACAGAAATGAGCATTGAATCATTCTTGAGTGCTTTTAAAAGCATCAATTAATCATTGAATTTTCACATCTTGAAGCTACTGAAAATTATACTTACGACTCATATTAACAATTTGTCTTGAATACTGCGCATAAAGCGCATTTCTTTGAGTTCTTTTCAATAGAAAATTTAATCTTAACACATTCAACATCTCTTTCAACGCATTTTTTGCATTTCTTTACTGAAACATTCTTGCAATATACATTAATAACGATCTTATGATGCTGAACTGAAGAAGATAAATTCTTCATGTAAATGAGCATAATAAAGATGATGAAAAACGTGCAAGAATGATCATCAGCAATAAACAAAGCGATCAGATCAGAGACAGCAGAATCAACAGCAAATGAAGTGCATAAATGAAAGATGAATACATTTCTGAATCGAAGAGACAAGAACAACAAGATACTTCAACAATCTTCTTTCTTTCTTATCTTCAGACGTGAAATGATCAACTCATTGCACATCAAATCAAGAACTCAATTTATACTCACTACTATTATGATACTCAATGAAATCATACAGAACTACTTTACAGAATGAGTAAAAAATCAAGTAAAATAACAAAATGAAGATTAAATGCAAGAACAAAAGTTGAAGAAGAAAGAAGATCAGGCAAAAGATAAAAGAGATGAATTGATAAAAATTCACTACTTCACAATAAATAAACATGAATATTAATGATCATCATCATCACGCTAGTCACAATAAACAACAGAAGCATTGCTCTTCTGTTCATTGTTTACTTCTACTATCTGATACTATCTTCTGCTCATTGTCTGCTTCTACTATCAAGTATCATCTACAGAAGAAAACTTCAAATTGAGCAAATCTCAATTCTCATCACAATTGTCATCATGAGAATTTAAGTCTAGTCAACGTGCATGTGTTAATGAAAGAGAGTATCAAGATCATGATCACACTGTGCATGAAGCAACAGTTAAAATATAATGAGACAATGAAATAATAGTCAGAATTCAGATCTACGAGATTTAGAGAATAGACATGAACAATACTGCTGATCATTCAGAAATTCTATGTAAGTTGCAAAGAATGCTCAGTCTACATCTACGAGAATTAAAGAATAAAGAATATGCTATCATCAATATCTAAATCTACAAGAATCAGAAAATAAACATAAATACTACTGTTGACTCTTTAGAAACTTAATGCTTGCAATCTGAAAAATAAAAGCAATGTGTACGCATTATTAAAAAGAAATCTCGAGTACTCAATGATGCACAGCGAGCTCTGATGTCATGCGTTGCATAACATCATTGTCTCTCTGCTTGCAATTCGAAGAAATAAAGTCGCGAATGAATGATTGATTCACAATTCAACAACGAGAACGTTGTTATTAAAAGAAAGAACAATTATCAGAACTCAAATCTATAAGAGTCAAAGTTCTTCAAAGAATAAAGAACAGACATGAGATCAACTTCTCAGATGAGAATCTGAGTCTATGAAAATTTCTATCATTGATTCTCAGAAACTCTGAATCTATCAAGAATTCAAGTCACATACAATCTTCAACGTTTCATCAACGATAAAAGTTCAAGTCACATACAATCTCAAGAAATCTTGCATAAATTGCATGTAATCTCGCTTATCTTATTAACGATGCTCAAGCTTAGTCTTCTGAGTATATAGAGAAGAATTTGCTTCTGTATTTTGTAGTCTAGTGTTAACTTTCTATATGAATAAATATTACTAAGCTACTATCAAATTTGATCATATTATCTACGCGCATATTCTCTAGTGTGACTGCGCGTTTCTCAAGCTACTCACAATTAAAGTTTGGTGAAATCTCAATCTGCTCGAAAGACACGTCAAAGAGAAGATCATTCAGTGATGATTCGCTAGTCTTTCTTTCATCTTTCTCGAGCTCAACGATGTTTCAAAACTCTCATTCAATCATCGTCTGTTTCTTATTCTTCAGAAACTCAAATTGATTTTGCAGACGAGTAGCTTTTGCGAAAATCTCTTGCATCTGCTTGTGAGTGTTCAGCAGTTCATGAAGAACGCGATCACGTTCTGTCTTTACTCTTTTTCACTTCATCATCAAGAAAGTAAGATTGCATTTGCGATCGAGTGTTGAAACCGTGTCTAGAATCTAATCACACTGCAGCGAGGTAATGCGTAGCTGAATAGAATGTTTAATCAATAGAGATAACTATAACTAGAATATTAAGAATACAGAAGAAATCAAAGAGAGTTTCGAGCTGTATCTATAGTAGGGCAAAACAAAGGGGGCGAAGCAGGTTTGCTCGAGTATCGAAAGCGCTAGGATAGAGTGTTGAGGCTAGGGGTTCAACATGGGCCAAAACCCCTAGGGCTTGTTGACTAGGAAACCCTATCCAATCCCGACACACTCGTAACATCGAGATGCACACACTCGATGCAATGATCGAACTTGTTGTCAACACGACATTTCTTTTGTAAGCGACTGCAGTGTTCACAAGAACGCATGACAGCACGCTCAGAACTCGTACGCTCAAGAAGATCTTTGCGACGCAAGGTAGAGTTTTTCGTTGTGCGATGAGAAGACATGAAGAAAAAGTGATTTTCGGGATGAAAATCTTAGAAGAGAATCTAGTGTTAGAACTCTTTCGCATGAAATTATGTAACAGCAATGATTAGATAATCATTGAGTAATCAGAGTCTCGAAAGTGATCGCTCTGATCGCTCGAATCAGAAGTGATCACAGTGAGCATGACGAGCATGATGCTCATCTTGCTCATCTTGCTCGGAGATGATCAGAGTGATCATTCAGAGCAGGGACGGCTTGGCACGATTCTTCTATGTCTATATAACGATGGTCGTTCTCTTAGATAGAAGCTTCGTGCTCAACTCATGTAATAGTCAATACAGTCTATTGTCTTAGCTATTCTCAGACCTTCAGTCTAGTGATTAGTTTGTTACTACACTGATCTCTGTTTATATCTTGTGTTGTTAAAGGGACAATCGTTACACTGAATATGGTGAATCTATGAACATGTATATCTCACTCCTCTCATAGAAACCACACCATCTCTTTCTGCATGGCTCATGGCTGTTGCTCTAGATATGTAATAAGAGAGTCTTCAGCGGCTGGAAAGACCTTACGAGGGGCTCCCTTGGGTCGAAACTGAGATCTGCACGGCGAATGATATATAAACAGGTTCTCTTGTATATTATAAACGGTATCAAAATGACAGTGAACCTCTTCGGCGATAGCTAGGGGGCGTCAGTGTAGTAGTAGAAGACGTACTATTTTGGAGCGAATGGATGGGTTCAGTGAGCGAGGCATAGCTATTTGACAGGTCAGTAAGTGCTTTTGAATAGAGGTCAGTAAGTGCTTTTGAACAGCTTCAAATTTACCGGTTTGATTTTTCTATTGATTTTCCAAGCGTTGAAGGTTTGAGAATGTCAAGAATGTCTGAATTCAATAGTAAATTTGGGGGGGGGCGCGCGACAATTGCGATGCCAAGGATTCGATACCTTTCTGCACACGCTAAAATTCCAGGGCAACGGGGCGGCGATTAAGTCTGCCCGCCAGTACAATAACCGTTAACAACAATCCTGAGTACAGAGTACCTGCCTACCTTACACCCCGTACGGATTACTACTGCGTCCCTAACCACCTGCTGCCTACGAACTTACAAGGTTTGACGGCAGGGCCATGCCAATGTACTACTGTGTACAAGGACGTACGCCACATTGGACACCCATCGTCCCTCTGTGGGGTTCATCGTATTCGTACCTTCGTACCACGTAGCACTTCATGGACGCTGCACCTGCAAGGCTCTGCCAGGGACCAAGCGTCCATTGCCCATTTCAAGCCACGCTCTGATGATATTCGCTGCCTTCAACCGGCTTATGTGCAAAAGAATGGCCGCCATGGCATCTAGACGGCACCTTTTCATCGGACTCGACGCGCCGAGTCTTCGAGCTCAGCTCCTCGGACTCAATACTAATAGTAGCTCTCTTTCCTCCCTGCTCTCGTTCTCTGTCTTCTTCTTTCGTTAAAACCAACTTATAGTACACAGTCTGTTTCTAGTCGCGATGAAGTGTCTTGAGATACTTGGGCTGGCATTGTTGCCTGCCCTTGCCAATGCGTTCGCTTCCACGGACTCTCCTCAGGATGCGGTATGCATCTGCTGAATGATGGGGCCTCGCTCAAACATCTCTAATACTCTATTAGGATCCTCCGCAGTCCGGATACTTGCCAAATCACAACATGGATCCCAATGGAAAATACACCGTTTCGTGGAAGCAAACGTATAATACCAACGAAGTATTCTACGCCAAACCTCTGGTCTTCACCCCATCTGGTTCTCCGAACGAGCTAGTTATCACGGTTTCCAACCAGAATATTATCAGAGTCGTCGATGGTTTAACTGGCAATTTGGTCAAATCTCGAACCCTTGATCCTCCATTCCAATCCGTAGATACTAATTGCGGAGATATTCCAAACACTGTCGGAATCACGGGTACGCCAATCATTGACTCGGCTACTGATATAATGTATCTTTACTCCAAGGGCTACAAAGGAGGTTCGTCTGCAATTCTTCCCAGGTGGTCGCCCCGCTGACTGACTGCTATAGCCGTTGCTGGACCAGCAGGGACTATAAACGGTGCGTTCTGATAAACCTTGCTTCGGCTTTCCGTTTCTCTGAGTGTGTTAGCTGATTCAAATCAGGCGAGTACAAGTTCTACGCTGTTCACATTTCAGACCTATCGGACGTCGCCGGTTTCCCTGTCAGCCTTGAGGGTCACTTTGCCAATAATGATCACTCCCGGTTAGGATCTTTGCCAAGTCAAACTAGAGAAGAAGCAAGCTTACGATCGTAGATACTTCGTTGGCGGCACTGTCCTACAGAGACCTTCCCTAGCTGCAATTGGCAACGAAATTGTTGCTGGTTTCGGAGGGCATTGCGATAACTTCAACTACACAGGATTGCTTGTGTCCGCGAGCAAGACGACAGGCGTTGGTGTAACCAATATCATAGCAATGGAAGCCCAGCCAGGTGCGTAGAGGACTGTGATCGAACCTCTTCCAGCCGCTCCCACTAATTTCTTGTAGGTGCCCCATCGCCACAAGCCACTGATATCACGGTCCAAAACGGTGGAAAGGCCGGAATCTGGCAGTCTGGAATGGGAATCGCTGTTGATGGTAATCGGGTTTTCTTTTGTACTGGGTACGTCAAGTTCACAAAGACACGAAATCACCTTGCTTATTATTCCCAGTAATGGACGTGGAGGTGGGGACAATGCTGGCGGTATACCTGCCAGCGGCAAAAAGCCCATCAGCACCCTTCAACAAGCAGTTGCAAACTTTGGCGTTGATCCGGGAAGCGGCGTTCTAACCCAACAGGATTACTTCGAGCCATTCGAGTATCAGAGTTTGAATGGAGGCGATAGAGATTTTGGATCTTCAGGAGTGGCTCTCCTTGATCCAACCGCCTTTTCTGGAGCAGGCGTCAGTAGAATAGGGGTTGTTGGTGGCAAGAGTGGCAAAGTCTACGTCTTGAATGCAGATAATCTTGGAGGATTTGCGAATGGTTCGTTGATGCAACCCATTTACTACCAGTTTTATAACATGCTAACTAAGAAGCAGGACCTGGTGGCTCAGATGCTGGTGCGCGACTCAATTGTTAATCATTGTTACTCACTAATTTGCGTCAAGTTATTCAAACAATTGTCCAACCCAATTCCCTTTTTAGCGGAATAGGAAGTTACCCTTTAGAGGGTGGATACTTCTAGTAAGTACCCCAATCATTCTTCTTGACCTGATTTTGACTCGTTCCAAAGCTTCAATCCCTCAGGGGACAATTTGTATGCATACAAAATGGGTGTTGATGGGTCGGGCAAGCCCCTGTTTACACTGGCTGGAAAATCGGCAGTTCTTTTTGCCGGAAAGGGTGTGCCCACCGTTACCACTAATGGCGGACAAGCTGGTACCGGTATCGTGAGTACCTTGTCACCTTTGTTCAAGACAGTAGATACTTACCTATAACCACAGGTATGGGTAGCCGATGTTAACAATGGTTTATTGGCATTCAAGGCTGTGCCAGTCAACGGCGTTATGGTGCCCATCCCGCTCCCCGCAACAGGAAGACTTACCAAATTCCAACGGCCCGCATTCGGAAATGGCCGAGTCTATGTGATCCAGCAAAACGTTGTCATTGCCATTGGTTCATCCGGGACCAATCCCCCACCCCCAACGACAACAACAACAACCAGCTCGTCCACGTCCTCTTCAACCACATCAACAACCAGTTCCACAACTTCCACAACAACCTCAACTACTCCATCCACCACCTCCACCAGCACCACCCTCTCTACCAGCACAACCAGCACAACCCCAACCCCAACCGCGTCCGGCTACCCCTACATTGGTTGCTTCGCCGACAAATCCTCCGGCGGCCGCGCCCTCCCCCTCCTCTTCTCCAACAACAGCGTGACCCCTGAACTCTGCATCGCCTACGCGCAGTCCCTAGCCAAGATGCCCACTCCCACCGTGCTACCCTACGTCTACGTCGAGTATCACCGGGAATGCTATGGCGGCAGTAGTTTCGCCTTCGGCACTTCGGGCGTGACAAGCTTAATTGGCGCTCATGCGTGCACGGATGTTTGTAGTGGGTCGATCGGCGCGGCGACGACGGGGACGGCGTCCTGTGGGGGCAGGGGCCAGTTTAATCTTTATGCGACGCGGGGGACGGTGAGTTGGCCGAGCCAGCCGACTACGCAGAGTGTGTAGAGAAGGGCTAGCGGATGCTAGCAGATGATAGTCGTGGCTACGACCTTGTACGACCGAACAATTAACGAAGCTTTGGGCTGGAAAGGAGGCGACTGCATAGGTGTATATGCCTATCATAATATAACTAATATTACAATTAATATCTTGCGGAGATTGAAGACTCGAGACGATGGTGTTCTATTAATTCTCTACATACCCTAGCCTCGTTACTAAGTTCTTGCTTGTCTCGGGACTCGATTGGTTATGTATTATTATTCTTTTGTATGAGGATGAGGAGCATGAGCAGAAGACTGCTACTACAGGAACTCCAACCCTAGGATCTTTTCCTAGTCACCATCCACCTCTCCAATCCATACCCGTCCGCGCCAACAGCACCCAGCCCAATCCTCCCTTCCCCTCCACATCCTGCACATCCACCACATCTTCACAACGCAATAGAACAGTCTGATCCACACTGAGAGCAATAAACAATCCACACGTGGGATGAGCCTAGATAGTCTGTACACGATACGCACGTGCATTGATACGGTCATTTACTAGCATTCATTACCCCACATCACCGTAGCTATTTACCTTGGATATCCTCACTCTGTCAATTAGTTCTATCAGAAATAAATTTAGCACTCATCAAACATGGCAGTGGCTAATCCTGCATCGCAGAGACCAGAATACGGGCGGAGACTGATGCCTACGATTCTTGATGAGGAGGCTCAAGCAAACCCAAATCGAGTTTTCGCTGCCATTGCAAAGTCGACGGACTTAACAGAGGGCTTTCGAGATGTCACCTTTGCGGAAATGGCGAACGCCGTAAACTACATGGCCCATCAGTTACAAGCACAATTTGGGCGTGAGCTTGAACATGACTTTCAAACTTTGACATACATTGGGCTTCCCGATCTTCGGTACAACATCCTCTTTTATGCTGCAATCAAATGTGGCTATAAGGTGAGGTCATAACCATACGAGTGCAGAGCTTCAGATCTGATCGAGTCTTTGAACAGGTCCTACTTCCTTCACCACGAAATCCTGTGGCTACCAATGTTTCGTTGATGGAGCAGACCCGGTCTTCACGTGTCGTTTATCCCAAAGAAATGAGGACTCTGGTTGATGGGATTTGTACTGCAACCCCAGACTTGCGCCGCATGGAAATTAGTTCCCTTAACGAACTGCTCAGAGCCCACGCAGGAAGCTTCCCATTCCACCTCACATTTGACCAAGCTGTACGGCAGCCCATCGTTATTTTGCATTCATCAGGCTCGACACGATTGCCGGAACCCGTGGTCATGACCCACGGATCATTTGCAGTTATGGATAACGACCGCAACTTTCCTACAGTGCCAGGGCGCAAGAATCATGACTTCACCGTGTGGGACTTTGAATCTCCGGGCGCCCGAATCTACGAGCCATTTCCGCCTTTCCATATGGGAGGCTTTTTGAACAAAATTATACTACCGCTGTACACTCATGCCATACCTGTTTTTGGCCCGCCTTTAAGACCACCAAGCGGAGCGCTGGTAAAGGAGATTTTACAACAGCAAGATATTCGCGGTAGCTTTGTACCGCCGGTTATAGCAGAACAACTACTTCATGAACCAAATGGCCTTGACTTCTTCAAAAAACTAGACATATTTTGCTACTCTGGTGGACCATTATCTCAAGCCGTTGGCGATGCAATAAGCAAAGTCACCATGATCTGTCAATTCTACGGTTCTACGGAGCTTGGACAAGTCAGACAGCTGGTCCCACTACGCGAAGATTGGTCGTACATGGAGTTCCATCCTTATTCGAAGCTAGAATTTCAAGCTGCTGAGGATGATGCTTTCGAGCTTGTGGTTTTTGCGGATGAGAGCACTGATGGATCTTCAACTCTGAACCATAATTATCCCGGTGTGAAAGAGTGGCGAACAAAGGATCTATTCAGACCACATCCTACGAAAAAGAATCTTTGGCGTTTCCATGGGCGCAGGGACGATATTGTTGTCTTGTCCAATAGCGAGAAATTCAACCCAGTGCCAATGGAAATCACGCTACAAGCGCATCCATCTCTTGCAGGCGTCGTCATTACAGGTTTCGGGCGATCCTTGCCTGCTCTTCTAGTTGAGCCTAAGCCAGATCATAGGAACACGGATTTACTAATAGAGAACATCTGGCCGTTAGTTGAAAGTGCAAACATGAAGGCACCAGGGCATGGCCGAGTCCTACGATCGATGATCATAGTAGCTGAGCCAGACAAACCATTTGCACGTGCGGGAAAGGGCACCATTATTCGAAGATTGACCGAAGCTGCGTACGCAAAAGAAATTGATGCCCTCTATGCGAGCGAGCCACAGCAGCAGCATGCAATCCCATCGTCTCTAGAAGCGTCAGCATTCCGACAAGGGGCAGTAACTAACTGTATCCGATCTAGGCTGGCTCAAAGCTTGCCAGGGATTGAGCTTGGGGACGAAGATAACTTCTACAGCTTCGGTTTAGACTCTTTGAAAACTACAGAAGCAGTCGCAAATCTAAAGGCTAGTCTTCTCAAGCATAGAAAAGCCTATTCGCTTTCCTGGCTTTCGGCTGACACCTTCTATCGTTATCCATCAATCAGGGAGTTGTCTGAGGTCGTCCTATCTTTTCTTAACGAAGATATCATACCGGGAAAAAACCAACGCGTTGCAGATATGACTGCGCTTTTCGAAGCCTCTATACACTTACTCCCTCCAGCAAAGCAAATGCATTCCGTAGAGCCTCGAGTTGATGGCATTATAATCGCGCTTACCGGCTCTACTGGATCTCTTGGCTGGTACCTTCTCAAAAGTCTTTCGATCCATCCGCTTGTCAAACACATCTATTGCTTGAATCGTTCCGCAGTTGCACGACAGCAATGGGAAAAGTCATCGGAAGGGCGAGACACTGAAAATGTTTCCAAAGTGGCAAATATCACCTTTCTTACCGGAAACGTTGCTAGACCACGGCTCGGCCTGAGCGACGATGACTTTGCCAGACTCTCAAAAGACTGTGAGCTCGTTATACACAATGCCTGGAAGGTCGATTTCAACCAGTCCTTGTCCTCTTTCTCTGAGAATATTCAAAGCGTGCGAACGCTCGTTGACTGGAGCGCATCAGTTCCTCGTCGGCCACGTATTGTCTTCATATCTTCCATTAGCTCAGTCGGAAATTGGGAACCTACGGATAAGGATAGGTCAGTTGTTCCCGAGGCAGCTGTCGCCGACTTCAATGCTGCTCTTCCTATGGGCTACGGAGAATCAAAGCTAGTCTCGGAGCGAATATTTGACACAGCAGCCACGCAATCAAGCATTCCACTTACAATTTTGAGGGTGGGGCAGATTTGTGGATCTACGGTTGCCAGCGATGTGCCGTGGGCTGAGAGCAATTTAGTGCCATGTATGCTTAGAACATCGAAGTCACTCGGCTTGGTGCCCGCAGACCTAGCACTAGTCGATTGGGTCCCAATAGACAAAGTCTCCGAGATCATACTTGAGCTGTCGTTTCACGACCTCAGGAAACGAGGGGAAAGCCCCAAATATTACAATATTGTGAATCCCCATCCAACAGCTTGGAGCGAAATGCTGGGATGTGTGAAAGAGTATTGCGGTCATGGTGCCAAGGCCATACCGCTTTCTGAATGGGTGCAGAAGCTTCGAACATTTGATGATACAGACACGGCAGAGTTGAAAGCGAAGCCAGCGCTGAAGGCACTCAACTTTTTAACATTGATGGTATCACGAGGGCCGTTCGCCAAATGTGATATCGAAGTCAGTTTGCAGGCAAGCAAAACCATGGCCGCTTTGGAGCCTGTCAACCAGGCCTGGATGCGAGCTTGGCTTGAGCAGTGGATGTGACCTCACGGATTAACGTGATGCACTTTAAATGGCTAATGCTTTGATTCGTGATGCTTTCCGACCATCTCTGCGTTCCTTGGTGATAAAGCCTGTGAATATCGTTATCGAGCCTTGAAATCAAAAAAGGGACTTGAGTATGAAAGTCCATGAGAAAGAATCTCTCAAGCGCATGCAGTACACTCATCTTCACAACCTCCTCGCGATCCTCATTGCTTTGGTATAGATCCTCATTGCTTTGGTATATGATATGCAGCTCGACATCTTGACATCGCGCATTGCAGCCAGCATAATACTTGTGACGTCAACCGTTAATAATACCAAGGCACCTTCTGTGCTCATTTCATGAGATCAGGTTTTTCACAAACTCAGGTGGTTTGCCTTCTGCGTATCTCACAAGTCCACGCTCTCTAACTCAACGTCCAGCATACCACAGTGTTCTATTTCACTTCGCCCCACCTGCGTAGCACCTCTATCCAAATCCGTTCTATTTCTTTTTTTTTTTTCACGACAGCTGTTCTGTATTACCGGCAGATACGTCTCTTCGATTCGGATATTCTTCTTATCTTCACTAGTTTACGCCGCAGCTCTGGAATATTGCGAACTGCGCATCGATACACTCATCGCAGGTATCGCCTTGTGCAATAGTCTGTAGAGCCGGACTAGAAATTCAATATTTAAAATCGGTAAATAGTGCGGAATTCGTACTAAGCAAGAGCATGGAATGTGAAGAGGTGTATCTGCCGGGAAAAGGGATTTTCTTTTGCAGGAATGATGGGCAACAAAGTCCGACATATCTAGCTAACGAAACCTCCAAAGCTTTACAACAATACAACGACTTTATTCCCAGCCGCGCGATTGATTGCAAAGTGGTCGATCTCACCACGGACTCTCGAGGATTGTATGGTGTTCTGGCAAACCTTCTTCCTCGCAACTCGGCTGACTCGGGCGATCATGTAGATATCTTGTTAGTAGCCTGGGTACGCGGTCAAAATCAATCTGCATAGCTTAGCAACCTTCCATCGACTAGGTGGTTGGAAAGAAAACCCGTCAACTGACTTTGAACAGGCGGCCAATATAGCCTACACTTCTGTCGTCCTTGTACTGGGGCAAGCGGGCTTTGGTCGCCAACTTTGGGATGTGCCTGTATCATATCTCCCTCAAATATCACGAGTACTTCCCCGTTTTACCATCTTCACCTCACGCCTGACAATGCCCTGTACAGGACTGAGGAACAGCAGCTCAGCTTCGTCATCGAGACCCTCAACCTGCCCACCACCTGGCTGGCTAAAATGGTCCTCCTCCTCCAGCTCATGCGCATCTTCGCGCCCAACAAGACCGGTCCTGTTTACTGGGCAATCCATACCCTCATCTGGGGAAGCCTGGCTTTCTACACTTAGTATCTTCGTCAGCCTGTTTTTCCAGTGTATCGCGCAGGATAGGTCCTGGAACAGACACTCTGTCCAAGGTTATTGCATAAATTTCCATGCAGGACTGCTTGTTACAGGCTCGTTCAATGCGCTGTCCGACTTATTAATCTTGATCTTGCCGCTTTGGGCGACGTGGCATTTGCACACGGGGATGAAGCGGAAGGCGGGGGTCATGGCTGTTTTTGGAACCGGGTTACTGTATGAGCCAGTCCTTTGAAACCCCCCCCCAGAGGCCGCGTTCAAATTTGACCAAAAACCATGACTAAACCCCTCTCGCTTCCCTACCCAGCGCTTTCGCCTCCAGCATCTGCCGCGTCGCCTACACCCCCCGTCTCCTCTCCAGCACCGACGACACCTACATCAGCGCGCAAATCACCATGTGGACGTACGTCCCCCCCCTCCACGCCCGGTAAACTAACGCATCACCCCTTCCCTGCCGCCAGCCTCGCCGAAATCTCAACCATCATCCTCTGCATCTGCTTCCTCATGCTCCCACGCTTCACCCAGCTGATCCTCCGCCGGAAAACCACCCGCCTAAGCGAGTGGGATGCGTGGGGCGGGGATGGAGGAGGTGCATCTGCCGCTGGAAGATCGGGGGAGGAAAGACGGGGTGGGAAGGGATAGGCAGGTGGTGGATGGATGGCGGTTTGGTCGGTGTGGAAGTGATGGAGTTGGCTGGATGCTTGATAGTATATGTATGAGCTTTTGGACTGTTTTGTGCGTTTGTGCGAGGTACGGTATTCTTTTTAAAGGGTTTCCCGACCTTTCGTGGTTATTTATCGAAGGGTAGGGGCGATGTGGTGTGTTATAAGGCATGTTCGAAAGGCAAGGAATATAATTTGAGGTCATAATCGCTATATGCGACGAATGGATTTGTTCGATAAAGAGACTTTTTCTATGAAGGACTGCATTCCATCAACCACGCTCTTTTACCAAGCTAGGGGCAGGGGATAGGCAAAGGTGAGGAGGCAGGTGGAGATGGCTGGAAGGCGCAATGCGTGGCTTGCAGTAGATAGCGACGTTTGAAGAGGGATGCGTATTCTGCGTAATGGTTAGAAGTGAGTAACTCGATTCGACAACGCGTGTTTTCTAACATGAACATGAGGTTGGCAATATTTTCTTCTCGAAAAGAGATGCTGGAGCACAGTCGTTGCGTTTATAAGCGAAAGATTAAATGAGTTATGAAATGAGATATGATGATATGAGCAATGAACTGTCTTTAGTATTGGTGAGAGCACAACGAGGGTAATCAAACATGAGGGCTAGAAATGCGGAAAGAGATTCATCCACTGAACATTTTGGAAACAACCGCTTGGGAGAAGACGCAAACTGATCAGGATCTCCGCTATGACGATCAATCGCGCAAAGACATAGATTGCCCCAGGAATGAAAAACAATAGATTTGTTGGCCATTTCAGCTTATATCCGTTCAGATTGGTCAATCCGGTCGTGGTAAAGTTGTCCTTTATGATAGACACTGCCTCCACGGAACATCCTATACCCAAAACCACACCCATGGAGATACAAGTCCAACGCCACAGAATTTGTTCGATTTGAGTGGGAAACTCAAAATTCCACGCAGCCAAGTGGATGAGGGAGAAGCTGGCAGTAGATAAGGCGACGATGGTCACAATCTGGAAGTTGTGAAGACGCGAATCACGATCATTTGGTATACGTGGTAATGGCCGTTGCTGGACCCCCCACCATCGGTGCAGAGGCATCTGGCTAGATGTGTAGAGCTGAGGTTCCACAAAATCTAGTGGTGTGTCGCGGAAGGGGGTGGAAGCTTCGTCTCCGGCGAGTACAAGCACTTCTGCCATGCTCAAATCCAAATATAGTGTAGTAGGGGTGTCAACGTTGAGTGGCTTATGGAACCAGAAGAAAAACGTTGCACCTGTACAAGTGATTAGAGCCACAGTCGACAACTCTAGGAGAGTAATGGGCAATTGCTGTAGTGCTCGAGCTATAACCTGGGCGACAAGCCAACCCGCTTGCAGGCCTGCAATTGTCTTTGCAAACTTGTCAGCTTTGCTCTTGTCCCAGATCTCCTCTCTCGTGATTGCCGGCATTTGTGTGTATTTCTTGTGAACGAGGTAATAGATCTGTTTTGCGGTAACCGGGAAAGGTATAGTGTCGCGAGCGCAAAGTAGGAATCCTCCACTATCAGCGTAAAAGGCGTGTACCAATGACCACTTGCCATAGCCCAGCTCACCCATTTCGGTAACGGATCGCTTTGCGGAGGCCCATTGCCCGCTTGCAAATAACATGAGAAGTTCGGGTGCAAGAATAGTAAGACCCAGCCACCGTATTTTCCGCAGGAACAACGTCCAAGTAGTATCTTCCTTCGCGGGAACATTGAGATGTAACATCACCCAGACGCAGATGAGGAGCGTCGCAAGACAGCTCCATATTATGTCAAAGGTTCCACGCCCATCTGGTTGGTTCACCCAGCCGCGTTTGCTCGGGGTAAGAGTGCTAGAACTGTAGGATAAGATTGTGGGTGTCGGAAGAACAGAAGTGTTCGTTGACAGAATCATGAATTCCAAGTGTAGAACTGGCAACGACGTTTGATGAATAACACCTGCTCTAATGTTGAAGACTTCTGTTGTACTGTGAGGAAAACTTGAGAAGTAGCGAGATCATAAGAGATGGAAGTGCAAGGCTGAGAAGTGGCTATATCATACTGCCAGAACCCTAAACAGGATCAGGGCGCTTACAGGCGCCTGCGACGTTGATTGGCGAAACACATTGGACCTGAGTAACATCCGGCTTCGAACCCGAGTTGTAAACTCTGAAATGCATCTTGCCATAAGTTTCATCATTTACGACCCACCTTAGCCTGTGACTGCTATCGAGTTGCTCTAGAAGTTACCGCTATACCCGGCTTCTAAGCCGTAGTTGAGCAACGCTGGAATGTCGAATCCATGAACAGTAACGACCATGTTCTAGCAACTGCAGTATCAATCTTAAATATATAAATATGATTATACTAGGCAGTAAAGGGACAGCCTCCTCTTCTCTGGTTGGTGAGCCTTGTGCGCGTTACATCCATGTCTTCAATACCTTTACCCTTCAAAGCTTGAGGGCCAATGTCGGTGAATTTATAGCCCTCAGGCGCATACTTATTTCCGTCATCACCGGGCAGCTTACGACCCAGCAGCCTAGTGATCCATGCCCGTGGACCCCAGCGTCTGTTCAAGGATGGCTTAACGTACCATGGATACGATAGATACTCAACAGAGTTGAAACGGCCTGTCTTGCTGTTGGCTTTGGAAGGAATGTATTGTTTTCGCATGAACTCTGGCCGGGGAAGAAAAAAGTGTCGTAGGAGCAACTTTCGGAATCCAAGAGCCGCGTTGAGTAGTTCGTAGTAAATGGTAGGTGGCTTGGGAAACCTTCGTGGCTCTATTAGCTTAATTCTCTATGGCTAGAATGCCTTCATGCATCTGGATTTACATCATCGCCTCTCTTAGCCTCTCACCCAAGAGGACAGTGACAAATCTTTTACCAATATTGATGTAGGTTTCTGATAGGTTGAAAAACAAAACATCAAGATGAGACTCTGCTAGTTGTTTGTTGGTGATAGCTGGGACCATATGGCTGTTCTCATATGTCAAACTCCACTCCCGAATTTCTTCAAGCCAATGGAGGCCGTCTTGCCATCCTGTCTTAGAGGAAGGAAGATCTGTATATGGAATCATCATCGCGTCGCCCATGCTCTTCCAAAATGTACCACAAGCACAAAGCTCCATATCTGTTAAGCTCCGCCATTCATACCTCTCCACCCATCTGCCTGGCTCTAGCGCGAAGAGGCTCAAGGTGTACAGGAGGTCAGAGTCCGTAATCTTGCCAGACTTTTGATAACGGCTGTGCAAGTAATTCATGCGGGCTATTGAATCAATTGTCCTTTCGGACGAAGGTTTGTTGAGTGCAAATTCAAGCAAGAGCACACCAGTGTCCGCAGTACGCCTCGATGCAGTCTCAGGACTGGCGAGCTGCCCAGTGGCGACAAGAAGAGAGGACACACTTGGGATGCCATACGTCTGAACTCGGAAGGTAAGTTGCTATGGTCAAAAGCTATCACACTGTTGTATTCAGGCCACTGACAAAGAAAGCACGTTACCTCCCTTAAAGAGCGCAAAGATGATAGAGAAGCCGAATATCTTCGGGAATTCGAGTTCCGTGAGGTCTTTCAAGATCAATTGTGCATTATCAGTGCTCATCGTGCGGAACGATGATCTTGTTGTGAGGTTGTACTTTGTTTGCAGATTTGCTGCCCTTCGGTATCGTAGCTTTGAAACGAGAGACATGTAGGCCAGGACACTTATGATTACCGTGATAGTCCATGACGCATTCCAGCCGGGCACAATGACAGTCACTGAATCGGCGCACATGGAAGATATGAAACGAGACAAAGCAGTGATCATTGCAAAGGAAAGACAAAGCGAATGAGGCGCGAGTTTGCTCTTTACAGAGATATGAGCTAGAAGGGTCCACCTAGCACTCGGCTAAACCTAGCAGTCGGACAGCCCTATAGGGCTGAAAATTCACATTTCATCTTTTATTGCTTCAAACGATGAACTACGTAGCTAATATGACCTCTTTGGGGCCCTTCTGATACGCATGCCCCGGCCTGATTGGCCAGTTGTAGATATCCCGTTATTTCGTTGCTTCTGCTCCAGCTGTCTGACCCGTAGCTTAACTATCAGCTGCTTCTGCTTCTGCTCCTGCTCCTGCTCCAGCTGTCTGACCCGTAGCTTGACTATCAGCTGCTTCTTCTTCTTTTGTCTAGAGCTTGGTTCCGAAGTGAAGAGCTCGGGGCCTAGACGTAGTAAATCATTGACCTCCCTATTCCACACCTTTGTCTGCTGAGCTGAAGTTACGACAGCTCGTTTTCGGATAGGAGGCTTTGAAGTAAATAGCTCAGGACCTAGATGTAATAGAGAACTGATCTCCTTTTGCCATATTTTTGTTCGTTGATTCTCTCTTCTTTCATCAACAATCTCTTGATTCATGACTCTTGCAGTACCGTAATTACCCCCAATTCGATTGGTCTTTTGCTTCTTTCTTCTATTGAGCTCAAGAAGTTCCTGATTAGTGACGTTCTGAATAGTCGATTCCGCCATTGCTCGTATTGCTGCTTTACCCATCTTTTCAAGAATCTGACCAGGAATCGTTCCTTTTATTGCTTGTCTAATAAGCTGCTGTACTTGAGAAGTATTTGCAGGTGTTGGAACGACTCCTAAACCGTCTTTGAGATCGATGTATGTGACTGTAGCCTCGGCAGGCGTAGTTGGACGAATGACTATGTTGAGTGATTGATTCAGTTCCTTAGATGGAAAGTGCTGAAGTACTAATGCTGGGCTGAACGGAAGAAGCCCCGTAGCTGTCCATGACTTTCTGATATTCAGTGATGTAATTGCTTCATGCCGAGCCAGTTGATATATCTCTAGAAAGTCCGTTTTATCGATTGAGTAGCTGGCCCCAAGCCGAGTAATTCGCTGAACATGAGCCTTGTACGCAGTAGCCAATGGAGCAAAGACCCCAACATCGAGTGGTTGAAGCAGATGAGTGGTGTGAGCCGGAAGACACAGTAGAATGATCTTCTGGCTGACGCAATAGTCAATCACCTGAGTAGTGATATGAGAAGCATGACCATCGATTAATAACATTCGATATTCGCCTTTCTGACAGATTTTATTTTCCGGATCAAAGCATTTCCGAATTCAGGCTAGACCCAATTCGTTGTCGGTCCAGCCATTCTCGCTCACAGCAATATGACCTTCTTTGAGTACTTCGTACCAGACCTTCTGCTGTACTTTTCCTTTGAAGATAATCCACGGCTTCAAGACTCTTTCATCCATAGATATACACTCAATCAATGAGACTCACTCTCGATTGCCACATTGAGTCATATGAGCCTTCTTTTCATACTTGGAAATCATGACCCGAAGCTTAGCAATAACCCCCTGCATGAATCCCTTTTCGTCCATGTTGTAGATATCTTCTATCTCTATTCCATGCTCTTCTTTCAAACTCTGAAAAAGGTTGAACCAGCCAGCTAAAATATCGTGATCCTGAGCCATAGCACGCTCTTTGTCAAGCGGAGGAACATATGCTGTTTTGATTTGCGAATGACGTTTTAGGAACTTCTGGGGCCAATTGATTCCGACTGGCTTATCGTCACCCTTTTTTACTAGTAGTTCTGTAGCTATTGAACGTACTTGCTCCACACGAGGAGGCCAGCCCCAGGCCTGAAGACGTAGGATCCAGGCACATATAGCTTCTTCTTCTTCTGGACTAAGTCTTTGAAATTGCTGATTGCGTGCAGCAGCAGTCTTTCGACCATTGATCCGGTCCCAAAGAGTACTAGTTGGTATTCCATATTGACGAGCGATTTTTGCTTGGGAAGGATTTTCGTTGGCTGCTGAAGCCTCGTTCCAACGGGCGTGAGCAAGCTTTATGCGCTCTTCCTGTGAAAGTTCTATATCTTTAGAAGGTATGAAGGACATAGGGGGGGTGGCTGCCATCGTTTTGCTGAATTGTTGAAGAATTATACCAATAGAATATGAAATGTGAATTTTCAGCCCTATAGGGCTGTCCGACTGCTAGGTTTAGCCGAGTGCTAGGTGGACCCTTCTAGGCTTTATTTAGAAAGGCGCGTTATCTCGCGTCCTCTCCTGAAGTTGAAGTTGCGCTCGATTTGCTACCAAAGTTCACGACTCTACGATTGGACACAGAGAAATAGATAGTATCAGATAATACGAGCCTACTCAACACTGACTACCGCCGACAGAAAATAATGTGCGACGTCTAGAGTATAGAACTCCTCGAAAGGTCGCTTTACATGAATAGAACAGATCCGGTGGGTGTATCTACCAAGGAGGAGCATTATTTAATCGGACTACCAGGCTACACACTGAGTGATGCAATATTCCGCTTATGAGAGTTTCATCGCCGCCTTTGTCCGTATACCTTCGAAGATACAAAATCTGTCATTTGGCGAAAAGTGCCGCAAATTGCATTGTCAGCACTTTTGACCTTTTCCTGTGCTACTGACTTGTAAATATCTTTTGTGCTTACTAGAAGGCGGCCTACCCTTAGGTCAGACCTCTACGAATACCACGGAAATTTGGGAGCGTGGCTTCTTCATACTTTTCAACCTTAGGATTATGTATGGAGACAGAGATTAATGGAAAGCATTTGCAGAAGGGTTATGGTCTCAAGCATCAGCTCTCTGACATCTAACCACAAGCCAATGCGGTTGTTCTGGGGCCAAACAGTCTCCATCCTTTTGAACCAGTACTACCACAGCTTTCATCGTACATTCGCCGACTCCTAAGTCCTTTCTAACTTTCTAGTGTCCCTCAGATACCTTGTTCCTTCAACATGATGAATGCGTGTCTTCGAAACATCCAGTTCATACCCCTTTGTTAAGCGCGATACCTTCTGCGAGAGACAGGAAAAATTTCTCGTACAATTTCTTGCTATACAGTTCTTTGCTATACAGTTCTCTGCTGTGCTTTTCAAACCCTGACACAAAACCGAAACACTGAATATGCCGCAATTTCATTCAGAATCCAGCGTTTTTAACCCCAATGACACAATTTTTACACCCTTGCGTGTCACATTTCATGAGGTCCCATGAGTTCGAGATTGTTCCTTCTTCTTCGTCGCCGTAGTCAGTGTCTCGCCATGTTAGTTTGTACCTTCTATTATACATATAAACATCTTCACGCACTTGATATCAGCCCCAACAGAAACTCAGATATCATAACGCACTCAACATACACTCCTACAGAGACTGCTTTCAACAGTCGATCTCAAATCTTTAGCTCATACGAGCTGAACTAGAGCGGGACTGAGATGTCTCCAGCCAGGACAACATGTCTAGAATGCCAAACCAATAATTTAGAATGCGAAGGACGTGCACCTTGCGGCTACTGTTACCTAAACTCAAGGGACTGCATCTTTAAGAAGCATCGTGAATGGAGCTCTGAAGAATACCTCAAGTCACGAGCCTTCACAGGCCCTTCCTACTTCAATTACAGAAAGAATGCTGGGTACGTTAGTGCAAGGGACGCAAAGGCTGATGCAGAAAGGTCTAGATTGGATCCAAGCTACACGGTTCAAGGCACAGTCTCTCTGATAGTAGGGTTTTCTTGCGTACGATCGATGATATTGTTAGGCTTACATCGATATAGGATTCATCCATACCCACAAGTACCTGCCTGACCGGCTTCCCGCTGACTGGGGGCTTCAAGACCGACCCGGAAATCGGGTCAAATTTCAAAATCCGATACCCAACTTCGTGTCGGTACAGTGCTTGAACCCGGCCTTTTTATTGAGCTCTTCAACGGCAGCTTTATGACGATCAGCTTTATTCATTGGAATGCTTCGAAACGCTCGGCTTTCATAACTGGAGACTTCTACAAGCGCCTTCCAGAGTTGTCGAGTGAAACTAACGATTGTTCGAGGCAGTGGCTACCTGGAAGGCCACCTAATGAGGTGGCTTGGATCTGTGAAGCCTTTGAGGGCGACGAAGATCCCAATCGATTTCTTGTGACAGCTCGAATGTCTGATGTTAAGAACGTTCACCAAAGTCCTGTATGCAGATGGAAGTACCTTGCTATCCTGCAAAGAGGCGAGCCGAACTTGCCAAGTTGCGCAGATTGGACCACTGTACCATGCGTCGAGAGATCCTTGATAGCGGAACCAGGGGTTGAGACAGATAAGCCAGCGGCTTCTGAGACCGAGGACGAGTCGATACAACGCTCGAAAGACTCTCGCTACTATTTCGTGTTACGGCTGAGCGACTGAAATACGCGGCAAGTAAGAAGCAACAAGCCTACACGTTCGGTGACGCTTTCTGCGGAGCGGGTGGGATTTCTCGTGCAGCCGTTGATGCCGGACTTCGACTCAAATGGGCATTCGACAACGACAACGAAGCTATTGGGGCCTACCGCTTGAATTTCGATAAGCTAGGTATGCAGACTTACTGTCTGAGTCACTACGATTCCATGTTGCTGCCAGATCCCGAAGGACAATTGATGATCGACTTTCTTCATCTGTCTCCGCCATGCCCTCCTTGGTCCGTTGCTCAAGCTACAAAGGGTAAAGGCCCAACGGACGAGATGGTCAAGGAGACCCTTCACTCGACAAAGCCCATATTAGAGAAGGCTAGACCAAGAATTGTAACTTTTGAGACGGTACCAGGACTTCTGGATTTTCGGCATGCCGAAACTATCGGTACAGTGGTTGATTCGTTCACGTCACTAGGCTATAGCATCTGGTGGAAGATTGTCTACTTCGCAGAACTTGGCTTGCTACAATTGAGACAACGTCTGTTCGTGATTGCATCCCGGTGAGTTGACTAAACCGCCTCCTGAAGCCTGAAGCGAGTCATGAGTTGGACTTGGTGGCTAATGTACTGCGACTAACCACTAGTCCCGGGGAGAAGTTACCACATTTCCCACCACAAACGCACGCCGAGCGCTCCATTTGCGAGGCAGCTGAGATGGAGCCTTTCACGTCTGTGGCTAAAGCGCTTGGGAACATCTGGGCGGGAGCTTCTGACAACCAACATCCACAAAGGAATCAAGGAGGTTTCCCGAAAAAGAAATGGAATGCGAAATCTCCACTTCGCAAGACAATTCTTACCCGTCAAGCCGGCTACCATCCCAGTGGCAAAAGAGGGTTCACAACTCGTGAAGTTGCTTGCCTGCAAGGGTTCCCAGACGATTATGAGTTTTCTGGGAATTGGACAGCAAAGAGGAGACAGATCGGAAACGCAGTCCCGCCCTCCATGGGCGAACTGATATTGCTAGAGATCATAAAATCGTTAATGGAGACGGATGCGAAACGTGCGAATGGGTATGAAAATACAAGCTCCGCTTATTCAGAGTCATATTGATGCTGACACAATCTAGATTGTAATTCGCTTCACGAATATTATCCCTACTGGAGTATCCTCGCCCCTGGACAGGGACGAGAAGTGGTGGGGCGGCACGAATCATTTTCAGGAGGGAGGCGTCTCTGGATATATTTTCCTTTGCTTTTGGAAAACTGGCAATGTTTACACGGCGCTTTTCGGATAAATCTTTTAGCATACAACGGATTTTTACTAGAAGGATATTGAACTACCCGTAGAAGTACATGCATGGATTGTACCAGTGCGAGTCCAAGATAGAAAAAGAAGACAATCCATAGCTCTACTAAGAGATATACCAGTTCCCCAACATCACCATTTTAAAACCCCCAAAGCCTGCATCTATATCCATGCATCAACCAAATCCAGCAGTTCCTCCTCAACGAAAAATCACAAATAACGCCCCTCAGCCCTTTCTCCTTGTAAGACCCTTTGGTCAAAACCACGCAATTACCCAAACCCTCAACATCTCTCGAAAACCAGATGCCAACGGCCAACGCTCTTCTTGGACCAGCGAGATAGGAAATTATCCGAAGCCTATGACGATAGATAGAGGCTTTGAGATGAGGTTTAGGACTCTTTACTTCGATTAGTATGGTGAAGGCGTGATTATGGGGATGGGAGGTCGCATTAGACGGCGTTAAAAACAGGGAAGAATTGTGGTAAAACAAGGAGACAAATGGTCATGAAATACCGCCATCTGGCTCTTTATTCTAATATAACTGCATATCGTACAATGCACATTAGCAGCCCAAGTTCACACGAGACTATTACCACACCCTAGAAATGACTCCTCAACGGTGGGAAAAGCACCCCCTGCTGCCCCCTCCCCACGTCAATAAAACTCTTCCCGTACAACTCGTCTGCCCCAAACTTTGTGTCTATAAACCCCCTGGCATCGTTTTTCACGCCAAGCATATCCAGCAAGATCTTCATCTTGGACGGCATGTATGGCTGCAGTAGGATGCCGCAGATACGGATCGATTCGGCGCAGAGGAAGATGATGGGGTCGACTTTGTCAGGCTGAGGGGGGTCCACGTAGTCCCACGGATGGGATTGTTGGGTGTATGTGTTTGTCTGCCAGTCGTGATTAGCGATGTGTACGAATGTACAAAAGGAACGCTAGTTCAAACCTTGTAAACCGTGTCCATGATCAAATGTAAAGCCGCCCCAGGGTCTAACTCCTCCATCTTAGTCGCAACAGCATCAGGGAGATCTTGAAGATGTTCCTTCAGCGACATCGCCAGAGTAGAATCGCTTTGTACGAGCCCTTCTTGCACCGCTCGCCGGACATTCCATCCTTTGCCACGCGTGATCCGGCTAACAAGATTCCCCAGCCCACCGTGAAGGCCCTTCTTATAACGCTCGATAATGTAGGAATTGTCATAGTCGGCATCGTCTCTGATGCCGCCGTCGTGTGCGAGGTAGTACCGCATAGTATCGACGCCGAAGCGATCGAGGGCGAAGAACGGGTTGACGACGTTGCCGGTGGACTTTGACATTTTCTCGCGGCCGAGGGTCCAGTGGGCGTGGGTGAGGATTTGGCGGGGTAGAGGCAGGTCGAGAGCCATGAGGAATGCAGGCCAATAGATGCAGTGGAAGCTTAGCATGGTTAGCGTGTATGATATTGGATGGGGACTGGTCATACCGGACTATGTCTTTGCCAATGACATGGCAGTCTGCAGGCCAGCCAGCAGCATCTTCTCGACCCGGGATTTGAAAGGGGTAATTTGATTTTGTGAGGTAATTGATTAGAGCATCAAGCCAAACGTAGATGGTTTGGGATTCGTCGTCTGGCACTGGGACGCCCCATCTTAACCTTTCCACAGGCCGAGAAATGGAGAGATCTTCGAGATTCGCAGTGACCTGTTGAAGAACGTCTCTCATTCGTGTAGCAGGGATGACGAACTGAGGGTTATTTTCATAGAATTTCAGAAGTCGGTCTTTGAAAGCTGACATGCGGAAGTGATAGTTTTTTTCTGAAGTCCACTCTACTTCCTTGCCAGTCTCTATCGACGCCTAAACAGATTTGAGCTATTTTCTAAAAACCCTCTCACCCTAAATCTTACCATGAATTTCCTACCAGTGGAAGGGTCGAGCGCGAAATGCACGGCCGACGCTGGATAAAATGTCTCGTCGCTAACAGAATACCAGCCTTCATGCTTCTTCTCATAAATGTATCCGTGGTGCCGCAGCATGAGCTTCGTTATCGTCAGCTGCTGAAACCGTAACTTGGGTACGATCATCCTGACTAACCCAGAAATGTTGCACTGCAAACCTGTGATCTGGCTCTGACGTCCGTATAAAATGGTCTCGATCGATTTCTGCCCGCTGAGCTAGCGTCTAGGCTTCGTCAGCCATAATGATGGAGATTCTCGTGAAATTTCGTCCTACTTCGAACGACTTATAATTCTCATCGCAAAAGGAGCGCACATCTTGCCCAGCCTTCAATGCTGCCTGCTGGATCTAAACAGAAAGCAACGTCAATGTACTGTATATAATTATGTTACTGCTGGCCTACTTTCATGCCATGCTCATCGGTACCCGTACATAATATAGCTTTCCTTCCCCGAAGAACCTGCCATCGCTTGAGAATGTCTGTTAGGACTAGGGTATATAGGTGACCTATGTGTGGCGCTGGGATCACGTTAGTACCACATTGCGGGAAGAGAGTATATCATAGTCTACCAGCATTGACATAGAAGATAGGAGAGGTGATATAATAGGGCTTTCTGGGGCTCGACGCTTGCGGAACTGAGTATTGCCGCCGAAAGATGCCTTTAGTACGGCATGTACTGCAGACCCATCCACTGGAAGATACAGCAGAAATACGACTGATTCTATTTGTCAATCGCGGTCTCATGGTTCATATATCAAGTACCATGTGCTGTCGCCAAGAGACCGAACAAAAGCTGGAGATAGATTAAGATGTGGCCCAAGCTCTTTCGCCTTACAGGGCTGCTGCGCGCTTGTCACGACGTGCTTTTTGAAGGTCCTGCGGTCCAGAAGAGTCCAGTCCAATGCGAACGGCAATCTATATGAAATCTCAGTCGACCTGCTAATAACACTTTCTGGTTTCCAGGAAGCGGTATCAAACCCACAGGATCTTGGATATGACTGCCCCTCAAGCAGATGACCCAGTGAAGGTCTCCACAGAAGGTTTGCCTTTCTAAATATTCCGAAAAACTCCCTGATTATCGATTATACGTTTTGACCTAATTGTTGCAACATAGCTGCACAAGAGCTTGTTGAGACATATTACACAGCATTACAGTCTGCCCGAGCTTCGATAGCATCTTTCTACATGGCCCAGGCAACCATGCCTGATGGGAAATCGCTACCGATAATTGTCTTCAATGGCAATAGCATACCAGACGCAGTGGCGATGCAGACGATGTTTGAGAAGCAGATGCCCCCAGCGAAATACCAAGTACAGTGCTACGATTGCCAAGTCATAAATCCCAACTATGTTGCAAACAACACCCAAAGTGGCGTTAGCACGTCTGGCAAGAACATGTCAATATTAGTTTCCGTCAGTGGCTACGTCAAGTTTGGAGAGTCTCGAGGAGCCAAGTTGAATGGATTTAGCGAAACGTTCGTTTTAATCCCCAACCCTGCCGTTGTAGCAGGCAATAAGGGTAAGAACCGAAAGGGATGGTTGATTCAGAGCCAAACCTTCAGACTTGTGGTGTGACGTTAATTGAACGTCATACATTGTTGTTGTCGCACTTCATGGCATGAAAACACGCTGTATCACCTGTTCTTCAAGGGAAGATCTGAACTAGCCTGTTAAACGTTCGAGCTATGAACTGTGCCTTTTACAGTAAGCAAAGCCACTTCTACGGCTTATTGATTGACCGTTTTGCTCAAGTGTTTTAGGTACAGGAACCCATCTGAGCACCTTCGGTTTGATTAGCTGTAAGGATAGACTGGTCTACCGCCGTGATGAAAGTTTGAATGATGCTCTCAGACATGGTTGAGGATAGAACGTCTCTGGGTATTCGACATCTAGACGTTTCTCGCGGTCATGCAGCATGTATGAGATATTCGTTACAGCTCTAATGAATGTTACGGATCAACAGAGTCCACTTTCTCCCTTCATTATTGGATGCAATGAAACAAAATTAGTGTTGCTGTCAAGCTCCCGAATAAAGGTGTCGGAAAAGAGGTAGACGATCCTTGAGACCCGAAAGTTCGCAAGGCCTAGCGATCACAGCTTTGCAATGGAGCGTGAGAGCCTACTAATATTTGTCTCACAGTGTAACTGGCTGTCCATTACTGCATTATCCTATGGAGCCTGCTGGCTATTGAATACGGGAAAGGGTCAGCTGATAGAGCTCTGCAAACATCTGAGTCCTTGCAGGTCCTTCTAATCAGATTTCAGTATATTTGACGCCAATTTACTGCCTTTTTGGTGCCCCATCACCTGAATCTTTTCTTTCTGGTTCTACTTAGGCGTATCTTCAGTAACACGAAGATTTTGAGGCAGACTCGCAGAAAGCAAATGTTTTAGGAGAGTCTTTCAGTATGCTCTGCCCGAATGTTGGTTGTCTTATGTCCTTCAGGCCAGAGGCTCTTGCAGTACTCATGTTATCCATTGGTCTGGCGATTCTGGTTCAATCCTGGGGATGCTTAATGGCGATCTAGTCGATATCACAGAATGAGGCCAACCAAAATTGTATCTTGAAGCGCTCGGGCATTCTAGGTCGTAGCAACACAAGTTCAACCTTGTTCCAACAGTCAATGTACTCACATTTGCTCCTGGACGCGCCTGATTGTGGTCTGATTAATATTTGAATGCGCTAAATTAAAGGTGAGGAGACAGTCACTTCTCAAAGTGTTGACAACACCGGAGCCTCAAGATCACCCAATACGTCACAAATCCTTTGATTTAATCTGCAATTCACATGAACTTCTGTAACACGGCACTTTAAGAATCAGTCGCTTGAGCTACAAAATCCACTTTCCAAACCTCCACCTCGTTCACATCTCCTTGCACAATTTTGTACCTTGCAAAGCTCTTCGACTAAAAATCTAACAAGGTTCCAGCTCATATCGACGTACTCAAAGAAATTCTTGCAATCAGCTCCGAGAACCCAGAGGCTCAACAACAGATCAACGCGTTTATCCAAAAATTGCAACTGCTCTTACCACATATCTAAATCATCAACAAGAACAATGCGGTGCTACGACCCTCCTTCGGGCTGCTCTGCTGAGGTGAGAGTCCTTGCTGACAAGGCCGTCTGTGGTGAGTACCAGGTGTCGGGTCAGGACACAAATGTACAATGTTGGATCCCAGTCGTGTCTGGTCAAGAACTCACCATTCAATGCGACCTGGAGATGACCTCGTTTATTTTCCAAGTCGATTTGATTGTCGATGGTGTACTTCGTAACACTTGGGTCTCTACCATCGGTCAGAAAGCGAAGCTACGAGAGTCACACATTGAATTCGAAGAGGGTATCTTCAAGTCTGTGAGATCTTTGCACCGAAGCCCGATGAGGAGCGCTAGGCTGGGACCGAGTAAGAAGCATACTTGACTGTGTTGGCGCGGTGTTTACTTACAAATATAAGTTTCATTCCATCCCGAAAACAATACCACTGTTGGGACGATCGAGGTCCATATCTCCAAGGTTGAAGAAGACTTCACCTACAAACATTCTGCAGCGTTGCCAGATGACGTCGAAACGTGGAAAGATCTACCTCTTGCACCTGGCACCATGAACATTGACCCGACCCACCATATCAAGTAATCCCTGACCCATACACCTACCTGTGCAATAGATGAACTAAATCTTTATAGGCTTTCCGGTGACGAGAGAGTCCTCGAGTCTCTGCGTAAGACTTTGCGCAATAAGTGGGGTCGACCACGACCAGGCAAGGCAGCATGGGCTGTGTTCAAGTTCATGTACCGTGATGCAGGTAAGCCAAACCGACTTCTAGCATTAAACAAGCATGTGGTAATGACCTGTGGATCACAGACGTCTTGCGTAGCGCCGGACTCATGAACCCCGTAATGGGTCTCCCAATCCTTCTCAAAGATGGCTCTACCGCTGTCCCCGCCACTGAGATGCCGGACGCCGAAGACCCCTTGTTTGTTGGCCAGCCACAAGAAGCCGATAATGGTGATTACCACACTCTCTCAACCACTCCTGAGCACTAACTTACAACTCCAGACAACAACTCTATGGCTATGGACCATGACGGAGATCATTACTCTTCTCAACCTCATCAACCTGGACTACCACGTCCTGCGCCGAACATGTTGATGGCTGACACAGCACTCCCTGATATCGCCCCTCTCGACGAACCTGGGAGTCACCGTAAGCGTAAGCGCGCGAACCCTGGAGCTGCCGACGGAACTCCTACTACCAAGGCAATGAAGCGTCGTAAGAACGACATCGAGAGTCTTCGAGCCCAGCTGGCGGATCTGGAACGTGTTCGTGATGAAGCTCGTCTCAAACATGAGGCAGAGTTACGTCGTACCGAGGATGAAGCCGTAAGTATCAACTTTGATTGAAGACAAGTGCATCATTAACAGATGAAATAGCGAAAACTAGAGGATGAGTGGGCCGACCTTCTCGGCTACAAGGAGCACTTAGAGCGTGCAATTGACGATGAGAACTATGGGGCATACGCTCAGCTCGTGAGTTTTCCGATGTGATTCCAGGTGACTACGAGACTAACCGGAGAAGTAGCAAGAGCAGCGTAGGCTCAAGAGCAGCATGCACCATTAGCGGCGGCATTCAATAAGACGCTTCGATGTGGTGTTTGTCTTATGAGCAGGATTTCTGATTGACAGAGCGATTTTCTTTTCCTACGTGGTTATTGCATAGATGGTTTATTTTCCACGTCACGACTGGCATTCGGTGTCACTGGCAACAGGCTTAGTGCTTAATGGCTGATGGATTTATCCTGATGCCTATTGGTACTCCTTTCGGATAGCTCATGTACATGTTTCCGACGCGGATGGACCTGTTCCTGATGCCGAGTGACATATCTTCCGGGTCGCTGATGGGCTTGTTCCTAATGCGGATGGACCTGTCCATGACACTGAATAAGATTTGTGCCGGCTGGTTGATGGATCTTCTTCCTGACACCTGATTGGCTTTCTCGTGATGCCGACGGACTTGTTCCAAACGCTGAATGGATCGTCTTTCAGACCGCCGGTGAACCTTCACTGTTACTTTCGCTTTTGGGATACATCAGCCTGCCTTTATTAATGGCCGAATGCAGGCATCTTTCTTTACTTCTACGTCAGCACGCGGCAAATTCGATGTATCTCATGACGACACAAAAGCATTTCGGGATCGAGCAGTGATTTATGCAATGGGCCTATCCTGTCAAATAACCACTGTCTTGACATAATTAGATTCAATCCTGATTTCCAAACCCTCCATCATGCAGATGGCCTTCTCCGCTCCAAACGCCTTCGTGAATGGGCAATTCGCTCCGTACGCACTGTTTCTCATCCTTTCATGACGCCCTTGCTGGCGACCTTAGGTTCGCTCTAACACGCTCTACAAGTTCCTCCCTTGAAGCTTTCCCACTAGGCAGGAGTCCCCTCTTGTCCACATGAAACAGCATCAGCTATGTCACTTTAACAAACGACTGCAATACAGCATATCAAATACGAGAGTAATCCCTAACCACTTCAAGCCAACGCTTTAATTCAGAATCCGCCCATTTATCAGGATCTGGTCAAAAGTCTCGTCAGCTGCTGAGTATCCAAGAAGATAGAATTCAGCTCACCGCCAACAGGATCTTTTCCTGCCGGAAACATGTCGCCGCCCCAGATACTCCAGGCAGCGACTGCGGTGACGAGACCCGCGAATCCTAGCATATAGTGAGAAAATGGCACCTAAGAGCTATACTGAAAAGGCCCATACCTAGGACAGCGTTCTGGTCCATGTTAATTACGTATTCCCAGATCTCTAAAGGAGCTTACTTACCCTCGATTGCATAGCTCTATCAAGTGGCGTAGGCATTTTCTTGTGGGTTTCTGGCGGTTTTTGACAAGTAGTATTCCTGGCTCTCGCAGGTCGAGACTCGATCAAGTGAACCTTGCTCCTCTAGAATCTTACAAGGCCCCTGTAAATTAATGTCTTGAATCTACGAACCTCTTCTCCAAACAGGGAAAGGGTAGCCTAGAGCGCGCGGCTAAGCCACGTGGCTCAATATCCCGCCGCTAAGGGTTCTTCATCCTCGCTTAACCCACACCTCAGAAATCAGCCAATCTGTAAAATATCCACAACGACGCAACCCTAATTCCTTACCCCCCCCATCCACCGCACCCTTCGCCCATCATGCCTAGGGAGGTCTCAGATATCAAGCAATTCATCGAGATTTGCAGGAGGAAGGATGCTTCATGTACGTCGCCGCGCCTCTCTCTCTCTTCCTTTGAAAGAAAGGCTATTTACTGATGTGTCTGATGCGCAGCTGCACGCATAAAGCGCAACCGCAAATCCCAGCAGATCAAGTTCAAAGTCCGATGTCATCGGTTCTTGTACACGCTGGTGCTGAAGGATTCGGATAAGGCGGATAAGTTGAAGCAGAGCTTGCCTCCCAGTATGTTTTCACGCTGCTTGCATCTTTAAACTGGTGGGGTGCGGAAATGGAGTATCGAGTGCGGAAATTTTGGAAGGATACATGAGCTGGGAATAGTAGTTCATGGGAGAACATTAGGCTAACTGGGAGTGTGCTTGCAGGTCTTACGATCAACGATGTGCCGAAGAAAAACAAGAAGGGGAAGAGGGTGGCTTGAGGGGATAGTTGAGGATGGGGCAGTGGGCAGGAAGGGAGTGTGAGGGGTGGAATTGCAGGAGCTGGATGATACCTTTGACGGGGATATGCTACATATATGGAATAAAGCAAAAAAAAGCTTCATCTGGCATACAAATGGAGAATAAGAATGTGTCAGATGATCATTTGGGGCCCTCGAGCGTGCATCCAATCTATATCAGGCCAACCCACTGTCTTACCACCTCCCTCGCAATGATAGCGGCTTGTCAAAAAGAAATGTCAAGGGCTTGACTGATCCTGTTCAAAGCTCCCGCATCTCTCCCACAACTCCAGTCGACGTTTACACACATCCGCGACTTCCATGAAGCACATAGATCCAACTATAATTTACTATCCCTCTCACCCCCCACAAACCCCACCCCCATCCTCATCACCTCCACCGCCTCCCCGACCATCCCCTCCACAATCTCCCGCGCACTCTTAACCTCCCCAATAACCGCCGCGACCTGCCCCATCAGAAACGGCATATCCACCTCCCTGTCCTCCTCGAAATCCCTCTCCATCGGCACCACCCCGCTCTCACACAATGTCTTCAACTCCTCCTCCCTTTTCTCCCATGCCTCAATATACCCATTCCGCCGCACGCGCAATGGCCTCCCACTAACCACAAGCGTCCTCACCGTATCGCCCCACCCGGCAGTTACAACCGCCTGCTTATGCTGCTCGCTACAGCCGGCTTCTACGCAAGCTACGAAGCGCGTGCCTACCCAGACCCCCACCGCGCCCATCATCAGTGCGGCAGCTAGTCCTCGGCCGTCCCAGATACCGCCTGCAGCGACGACCATGCCTTCTCTACCGCCAAGCATGGGGGGCCGGTACCGTCGCGCAACATCCACACAAGCGGGCACGAGGATATTGCCCGCAACATCGCCCGTATGACCCCCTCCCTCCCCGCCCTGAGCGCATACGATATCGACGCCCGCATCGAACGCTTTCACAGCGTGACGCACCGCGCCAACCATGTTCATCACCAGCACGCCCCCCTCATGCAACCTCCGCACCACCCTCTCCGGCGGCACCCCCACAGCGCACACGAACAGCTTCGTCTTCTCCTCCACAATCACCTCGATCAGCTCATCCAGTCTCCCCTTTGTGTAATCATGGTTCGTTTTGCGCGCACCCTCGCCGACCAGCGGCAGCGCGAGGTCGACGCCGAAGGGTAGGTCTGGGCGCGAGAGGGAGGATTTGAGGTCGTGGATCATGGCGCGGAGTTGCTGGGGGGTGTAGCCTAGACCGCCGATGGTGCCAAGGCCGCCGGCGTTGGAGACAGCGGAAGCGAGGGAGGCGGTGGAGGTGTGCGCCATGCCGGCTAGTAGGATGGGATGACGTATCGAGAGGAGGGTTGTTAGAGGGGTGGTGATAGTGGGGAGGGGGGCAGTAGGGGGCATAGTAGTAGCTGGGGGTGGCCGCGAGTGAGGGAGGGGGCTCTTAGAATGAGGATTTGGGAGGAGAGGGAGGAGAGGAGGGGAGGCGAACGTGAAAGATGGTGGGGGGATCCAACATCTGGGCTAGAAGTGGGGCCGAGATTAGCCGCAGATCTGCGATGACGCTAAATTGAATCCAGAGATCTGTTTGCGGTTCCTGACCTGATGGTGCAGCCTCGAATCAGCAGCGCGTGTCTACAAGAACTGGCTGCAATAGATAACTAGAATTTTGGGGAAGCAGAGTGGCTGTCAATACCTAGGAAGACATCACGGTGAAGGAAGCCATCAGGTACAGGTTGGGAACAAGACCTGATGTATAACTTCTAAGAGCGTGGAGCTAGATACATAGAAGTGAGTCTAAGCAGAGGCTATGCTGTAAGCGGAAAATTGGGTCAAAAGATGAGGGTTCGGTAGAGAATGAGACTTGTGAGACCGAGTAACCATGGGTTACAAGTGAAAGCTTGCACACTGATGGGATGCCTTTCTAGAAATGCCTGATTGCTCGTTGTCTGGCGCTCTCCAGCTATTATGTCTGAGCGAGTGGGACGCGTTGCGGATTGATCTCCCTCTAATAAGCCCTTGAACGGAACACTTCGCAGATCCCATGTCAATACGAAGCTTTCACACCATTGACCTCGCCATTGACCTTCCCGTTGACCTGCGCATGACCTGAGGGTGGGGGTGGAGGCACTGGACCGAAAGTAGGAGGGTGCCCAACCTGAGCTTGCAAGGCTTCCTCCTCTGTATCATCATCATACTCACCTTCTTCGCTACCTTCCTCATCATAGTCGTCCTCCTCCTCGTAGTCACTTTCTGTGCCCTCTCCATCGCCTTCAAGGGCGTTTCCTGGCGCAGGAGCCCGCCCTTGGTCTTGCATGTGGCGGATGACACTTTCTAAGGTAGTGTTCTTCTTGCGCAGGGCTTCCATTTCCTTATTGACACGAGTCCGCTCTTCTGCCATTTCCAGGATATTTCGATTTGTGAGATCATGCTTTCGAGTAAGGTTCAGATTCTCCTTTTCTAGTCGCTTTGTCTTCTTGGACATCTCCTCCATCTCCTTTCGGAAAGTAAGGAAGAGATCGTTGGAGTTGTTTAGAGTATCCTCTACCTGCAAAGATCGGAAAAAATTAGACATGGGAGCCGGTGATTAAGGATAGCTAAGGTAAGGAAATTACAATCCAAGATCATGGAGAAAAAGGACGATCAGCCAGGTAGCGGTGATTGGCATGAACGCTGATGGATGATGAGACGAAGATTTTTGAGTGTCATGAAATAATAAGATTAAGCTTGCCTGTTTGAATTTCTCCACATAGATGTTAAGCTGACTTCTAAGCTCGGTTTCGGTCTGAGAAAAGGTGGAGACTTGGGCGCTGAGTGTACGTGATCTTGTCGTCTCGTTCTCGGCAAGCTTTCGCTGTTGTTCAAACCTTGCGACATTGTACTGCACCTCGCATTCCTTGGTTCGCATAAGTGATTGGAAATGAAGCTCGCGGAGTTCGTACTGATCAATGAAAGACTTGAACTTTTGTCGGAATCTGTAATTTGTTAATAACGCGATGGTTCATTGACCACTTCACACGATGGGCCATACAAGTCGTCCATCTCCATGTTAAGTTTTTGACTTTCGGGGTTCTCCTTCTGCTCCATGACTTCATCGACGTCCCAGAGTATGCCCTCAATGCGCTCGCCTAGGCTTTCGCGACTTTTCTTTTCACTATCCTCCAATTTCTTGTGTTCATCCTGCATGTCAAAATTAGGAGTCAGTGAGCAAACCCTCGAGGCTAACAACATCACTAGCGAAGCGTAACATACTTTTAATTTCTTATTCTCACGTTGAAGCTCACGGCAAATCTTTTCCAGTTTTTCTCTCATGGTAACGGTCTTACTAAGCTCAATACGCCCTTGGTCCTTTTCTTTTTGCAGCTGGTCTGCACGCTTTTTACTCTTCACATTCTCCCGATCCAACCGTTTCATATCTGCCAAAAGCTCGGTGTATTTCTTCTGCACTGCCTCAAGGCGTGAAAGTGGGGTTTCCATACCAGTTAAAAGGTTGGTTAAGTCTCTCGTTGCTTTTTTGACTTCGCGCTCTAAATTGATAAGAGGCCCAGGGGGCATTATTGTCAGCCTATGCTGCTTGATGTTGGTCTGTACTGCTGATATGATACATCAAAGATCGGCTTGCGGTGGAAGCAAGCAGGGTACATGAAGGATCAGCTATAGCTTGTCCAGGTTGCCTTGCTATTTGAAGCGTAGGGTCTAGATCCCTAGCAATCATGTCTGGTGGCAGATCATGCTTTTTGAAGACGGCAAGTACATGCTCTTGCTCGTATATAGGATTTTAGGAAAATACCAACCAATCTCAGCTTCTTGCTCCTTGTCTCCGGCCGCGTCGAGCTCCAACTGGTTGATCTTTGCAGCGAGCAGCTTGCCTGTCTCGTTGGGATCAGCAGCCTTTTTACCTTTGCCTTTCTTTGTTGCCGGAGCTGCTGGAGCCATGTTCGACACTGGGGAATTTGAGAGGGCGCCATGGCCATTAATGTAGTCCAGAGCAGTATTCCCAATTATTCCTGGAGATGTACGAGAGCTCGCGTGACTTGTGGGGGGCTGAGTAGCAACTCCCGCCATGACTGACGTTACAGTGTCAAGCCAAATGTCGAGCAACCAGATTATTTAGGTACACCGTCCAGCAACAACTTCTTCTGAAAACCCGGTCTTCGATAGCATGTGTATAAATAAGAGATCCTCAGTCCTAGGTAGTGATTTAAGAACTTTCTCCCAGTATTTCCCTTCCTCTTTTTAGATATGTTTGCTTTACTATTTGGCGTCCTACGTATGGTACATGAGTCGGAGACTGACTATAACTTGTCCAGTAGTGTGTGGTATGCCCCCAAGTGCATCGACCGAGTAAAGGAAGATTGCGAGGAGGATGAGTGCAAGCGTGAGTGGGTGTTGGTCAGTCGGCGCCTCCCAACCTCGGTTACGTAAGGCAAGCGGATTGCGTGGTTGGTGTATGTTATGGACGATAGTAATAGGGGATGTGTATAAAATACTTCAGAAGGGATGAGAGAGTGACTTTATCGATGCTGTATCACCACTCAATGAGTTGCAGGGTTGTGATTGATGCAGATGGCTGACTAACCAACCATGCCAAGAGACCCTTAGGGTACATAGGACTTTTATGCCTGTCGAGTCGACAGCTTGAAGGTTTTTATCTAGCTCGCATTTGAACCAGCACAGAGGCCAAGCCTCCAATCTCATATACCATGTTTCGCGTCGCCTCAAGGTGCCCAATTGTCCATCAAAGCAGGTCTGCGACACTTGCCCAGCAGAGTTGCAGGCAATTTTTGCCCTCTTTCCCGCGACGAGGGTTGGCTACAATTACTGAACTTGCCGGGGAACCCGACCTCCAGGAGCAAGACAGTTTTCTTCAACCCGGAGGAACCTACCATGGCTTCACGTTGGAGCGCGTGAAGGAAGTCCCGGAGCTTCAACTGAAAGCCTTCCATTTGCAGCATGACAAAACCGGGGCCGAATATCTGCACGTTGCAAGAGATGACAAAAACAACGTTTTTTCCGTTGGCTTCAAAACCAATCCTCCAGATGACACTGGCGTACCCCATATACTCGAGCATACTACCCTGTGTGGGAGTGAGAAGTACTCAGATAGCAAAAGTGTGGCCCCGGTGTAGACTGAACATTTGACAGGTACCCTATCCGTGATCCTTTCTTCAAAATGCTCCCTCGCTCCCTTTCAAATTTTATGAATGCCTTCACTTCGTCAGATCACACCTCTTACCCGTTTGCGACCACGAATGCGAAAGACTTCAAAAACCTTATGTCTGTCTACTTGGATGCAACCCTGCATCCTCTGCTCAAAGAGAATGACTTCACACAAGAGGGATGGAGGATTGGCCCGGAGAATCCTTCAGCTGTTGCCAGCGGCGGTACTGAAGGTAGCGCAGAAGAAAAGTTGGTATTCAAAGGTGTGGTGTATAATGAAATGAAGGGTCAAATGTCCGATGCGAGTTATCTGTATTACATCAAATTCCAAGGCCATATCTTCCCTGCTATTCACGACTCAGGTGGAGATCCTCGGAAGATGACTGACCTCACTTATAAGAACCTAAAGGACTTTCACGCAAAAAATTACCATCCAAGCAATGCTAAATTTTTCAGCTATGGAGACATGCCACTTCTAGATCATCTCCAAGAGGTCTCGCGACAATTAGGGGATTTTACTAAGATCAGTGCCGATAAAGCTATCAAGGTACCCATATCTCTGCACGACGGACCCCTCGAATACACCATTAAGGGCCCTATGGATCCTCTTGTAGATAGGGACATGCAATACAAGACATCTACGTCCTGGCTTATGGGAGATACTTCAAATATTGTGGAAAGCTTTGCTCTACGAGTACTTTCCTCGCTCTTGCTTGATGGCTATGGTTCACCCCTCTATCAGGGCCTTATCGAAGCTGGCTTAGGCCCAGATTGGAGTCCAAACACTGGATATGATAACGCTGGAAAGATCGGGATCTTCTCGGTCGGTCTCAATGGTGTTAGAGAGGCTGACGTTCCAAAGGTCAAAGATGCAATAAAGGCCACATTGTCCCAGGTTCGTGACAAAGGCTTTGAGAAAGGCAAGGTTGATGGACTGCTTCACCAGCTTGAGCTTGGCTTAAAGCATAAGACAGCTAACTTTGGAATGGGTCTCATGCAACGTCTGCAACCTGGTTGGTTCAATGGTGTGGATCCATTTGATGCACTTGCATGGGACGACACCATCAAGGCTTTCAAGGAAAACTTTGCACGACAAGGGTATCTTGAGGGCTTGCTGGAGACATATCTCCTCAACGATCACCACATGACATTCACCATGGAACCTTCTGAAACTTATGGAGACGACCTTTCTACTGACGAGGCGACACGCTTAGCGAACAAAATAAGTCAATGTTCTGATAGAGCGGGTGGGGAAGAGGAGGCCCATAAGCAACTTGTGGCGCGTGAACTCGAGTTGCTGGAAGCCCAGGAAACCGCAAAAGATCAAGATTTAAGCTGTCTGCCTACAGTTCATGTTAAGGACATTCCGCGGCAACAGCAGAAGAAAGTCGTACGAGATTCAAGCCTTGGTGATGTCAAGATCCAATGGCGCGAAGCTAGTACCAATGGACTAACTTACTTTCGTGCCATCCACTCTTTTAAAGGCCTCCCATCAGAACACCGAGCGCTGGTTCCGCTATTCACAGATGCCATTATGCGACTTGGTACAAAGGACAAGACGATGGAGGAGTTGGAAGACCTTATCAAATTGAAGACAGGCGGTATTAGTCTGTCTTACTGTTCAACAACATCACCAATTGACACAAGGGTTGCTACCGAAGGCTTGTCGTTCTCAGGATATGCTTTGGACAGCAATGTCCCTGCCATGTATGAGCTTCTTAGGGTGCTTTTGCAAGAAACAAACTTCGATGGTATTGAAGCAGAGAACAAGATTAGGCAGCTGCTCCAGAGTGATGCAAGCGGTGCTCTAAATGCCGTGGCGAGTTCTGGCCATTCATACGTCCGTCGTTATGCAGAGGCAGGTTTAAGACTTCACAGTCTTCATGCTGAAGAAACTGGGGGTTTGACACAAATTCAGAGAATAGCTGCACTCGCAGGCCGCTCGACGTCGGAAGGCCTCGGAGATGTCATTTCGAAGCTCAAAGATATCCAGCGATTTGCAATATCGAATTCTTCAAAACTCCGGACGGCCGTTACGTGTGGGCAGGAATCCGTCTCCGGAAATGAGGCCGCGCTCCAGAAATTTCTCTCGGGTCTATCCTCATCGAGTCTGTCTTGGTTGAGTCACAATCCGAAGTCGATTGTGTTTGATCAGTACCAAGGTTTCCTCAATCAAATGTATTCTGTTAACCCCCAGACATATTTTCGGTCGTACGGCTTCCGTACGCAAACGTTCTTTCCTCTTCCCTATCAAGTGTACTATTCTGCACTCGCCTTCCCAACTAAACGCTATGTTCATAGCGAGAATGCAGCAGCGCAAATTCTTGCTCAATTACTTACGCACAAATATCTACACCATGAAATACGCGAGAAAGGTGGTGCTTATGGAGGCGGAGCGTATGCCCGCAGTCTGAGTGGAGTTTTCGGCTTTTACAGCTACCGAGATCCGAATCCACTAAACACCATCAAAATAATGCAGCAGACAGGTCGCTGGGCTTACGACAAGGAGTGGACGCACCAGGATCTTGAGGAGGCCAAATTAAGTGTTTTCCAGGGGCTTGATGCGCCAGAAAGTGTGAGTGAGGAGGGGATGACAAGGTTCTTGCATGGGATTGATCAGGAAATGGAGCAAAAAAGGAGAGAATTGTTGCTAGGCACGACAAATGCTCATATTAAGGGAGCAATTTATCACTTACTGCTTAGAGGAGCAGGTGTGGCAAATCTTGCAGTACTTGGAGAGAAAAAGCCTTGGGTCAACGGATTGGACGGATGGGACGTCAAAGAGCTGGACATCGTCCAGCCAACTAAAACAGGAAGTGGAACTGATGCAAGTGACGATTGACTTAACGCGCCAACGGTCCTTGCCAAAGCGACTATGAACTGTATATTCTACTCTGGCTGAGCGGATTGGGATCTTGCATAGCGCTGGCGCAAGGGACAAGGCCTTTGCGGCTGCTGACTATTGCAAGTTCTTTCAGCTAACTTTCTTTTCCCCGGTTCGGTAAACCGAGACTTATTTGATATCTTTACCTGCACGCTCAGCTTCTGGCTTAGAGAGGTTCAATAATCTGGCAAAAACGCCCGTCATGGTCAAGATTGCAGCAACCCTTCGTCGAACTGGGAAGAAGAGATATTATGGCTCCAGTGAGTCCTGTTTTGTTGACATAGGAAGGTGCAGTCAAAGACTCACCTATGAACCTCCTTGACGCATCTACAAACCTTATAATATTCATAGATTGCTACAATTAGCTCGTCTACTTCAAATAAAGGGCCCGACTACAGCAACTAAGACTCGAAGAACAAAACCCCACTCCGTCCCCCATGAACTCAAACAAACACGTCTCAAAGCCCAATCTCCACCCACCTCCCCCCAACGAAGCGCTACCGAACAGAACACACAACGTCTCCAACACTACCCCCATTGTTGGCAGATCACAAGCTACGCGCAAGAGCGAAAAGCCCCTTGCCTCCCTCCTCAGCATCCTAAGAACCTTATCCTCCTACTGTTACCATAGTTGGATAATGGGTCTTGGTGTTGTTCGTAATGGGGAAGGTGGGGGCTCCATCTTTCAGACCTGTCTTTGGAAAAGCTGTTGAAGGCGGACTATGGATGTGAGGACATGCTTGGGGGATAGGCGGTGTGGAGGCGGTTGGTTTTCTGGGGGTTCCGTGGGAAGCTGGGAGGCTGGGATATTGTTGTACTGTAGGATGCATACATTTCATCTCCTTACATGAAGTTCCTGTCTCGATGACCATTGCAATCCTATAACACCCATCACAAATGTACCCTTCCCAACCTCCCCTCCATTCCCCTTCAAAATCCCCAACCCCGATAGCCCGTAATAACCCATCCCTAGCAGCCTGAATCACTTATCATCATCAGCACATGCCTCTAACAAAATCTCCAACATCTTGAACATCGACAACGCCAGCCAGCCTCATACAAGCACGCTCATCATACTGCGTGACCTCTTACAGACATCGTGACTCTAACAACCACTTGCCTTTTTTGGGAAACGCAAGGTTGATAAGGTGATTGAGACTGGGGGGGCTTAGGGTGAGATGGGGTATTAGTTCTGCGGGTAGAGGGATATGGAGAGGGGAGTGGTGTTTTCAAGCTAGGTAGATAGTAAATTCTTTGGTTGGGGCTTGTACTCTCTCTATATAACTGCAGTGTATAAAATGTATACTGGTAGTCGTTTCATTCCTTGCGTACACATACCACTGCTTGTTCCTGTGTTTTGCTCGCTGGTATTTGTTGAGTAGGTTTGGCTATGAGAAAGGGATGGGAAAATTCAGAGGACACTATAGAGGATGGAGCGTTGACGTGCTGCGAGATGATGACAGCGATTTTCTAAATTCTTGCAGAGATGTTTGGGTAGTGAGTCCTTTTCGAGCAGGATTACAGTTTAATTCATCCGGATTGGGGCTCGTTGGTGGGATATACAAGGTCTATGGTTTAGTTGTCGGCGATGGTAGTTTCGGTATATGCTGTTGATGACTCGTTTTGTTTGTACTATGATGGGGAGAGGTATGAAGATGTGACTAATGAGTGAGGTTGTAGTAGTGTGGGTTTGAACTATTATGTGAATGTATAGGGATGTATATGGGGATGTATATAGGGATGCATATAGGGATGTATATAGGGATGCATATATGGGTGTATATATGAATGTATATATGGATGTATGAACGAAGTGTATATGAACGTGGATTTTATGTGTTGTATGCACACGGACCACACCTCCCGAGCGGCTTGCTGTGGATGCTCTGCTTCGAAGCGCATTGTTGCTGAAGGCGGATCAGCGTGAGAGCTATGGCGATGTCGTCGCTGCGTAGGATGCTGTGAACATGATGTAGCCGAAACAGATGGTTCTATGGAGCGAGTGGTCGTCCGTAATTCGAAGTCCGCGGAACATATGTGCTGGCTTATAAGATGCGTAAGATCTTCGAACTGTCCATGTTCTGTTTCCACCCAGAGAGCCTAGCTTTCGTCGAAAGTAGTTCTCTCGTAAGGCTTCCAAATCATGTATGAATCGAATCCATGGATAAAGTTCGTCGACAGAAAAGGTACTCTGCAATCAAGAGACCACCAGTAGTGATGTTAAATTCTCTCTCGTAAGATTCAGAGCCGGACCGTAGAGCCGACTCCCCCAAACTCCAATCCTAAACGCACTTCCCTCCCTCGCATCTCTGGCCCCCCCCAAATGCGGCGGGCCAAACCGCCTACATCCATCAATAATCATGTGCACTACATGCACAATATCTGATAGCGAATAAAGTCCCCGGCTAAAGAAATGGTGGTCCAGTCTTGTCTCGAAAGAGATCCTGCACGTGCGGGCTGTCCAATGACGGGCCGCTTGTGCTGTGGTGTACTCTTGAGGTATCATAGCGTTGGGTTCGGCGAGAAGACGCCGCATGAGGATGTTGCAGTCGGCTTCGAAGAAAGGGCAGAAGTGGCTAGGTATTGTTGGACCGCTGCCAAAACATTTGGCGTTGAAAGGAGTGTCAAGCATCATGGTAGAAGGGGTAGCTCCAGTTGGGGAGCTTCGTTTTGACAGCCCCGAAGGGATAGCTTCAGAAAGAGAATCATTTTCTGGTGAAATGTCTTCAGGAATAGAAGCGTCAACCTGCTGATAGAAGACCTCCACGTAAGAATGGGATTCATGAGATAGAGGCAGAGTTCCGCCGAGGAAGTTAGTCTTTTGGCCAGAACATGAAACGACGAGATGAGCTACTTGGCGCAAAATATCAATCATATTGAAGTTTTCTGTTCCGCCCTTCGTCGTCCCCAGCGCAATAGCACATGTGCCATACGCCCACGTCTTGGTATGAGCGCTACCGGCAACGGTGGTCTTTGATTGTTTGATTGTTAGGTCCGCCTGACGGAGCATCGATGTGATGACAAAGTTGCAATCAGTCGTCTTTATGGGCTGCCGTTGTAATTGATCAAATGTAGGCTGTACGTGACAAGTATACGCTGAGGCATTACTGGCCTTCAGATTGTTGGAGACAACTGGCGACAAGAAGGTCTGTAGGTGGTTCGGATTACTCGACCGAGGAACACATGATGATCGAGCTAAAGGGCTTGCTATGAGAAAAAAAAGACCAAGATAGTGGTGTGAAAAGATCATCTTGATTCTCGGGCCTCGAAGATCTGTGACTTTTAGCAAGAACTGCAAAATTTGTTCTGACGTTTTTGTTTTGCGCCTTGTTTGGTCATTGGCTTGCGATTTCAGGTTGATTCCCTCGGATGGATTTCACGGGGACCCCTCGGACGGTATTCGCGCTCGTCGCAAGAACATGTCGGATACGCGTAGACAAGTTGTGCGTGCGGCTCAAATCCTAATCAATACCAATACGTGGTGGGGAAGCAAACGAGAGCCAGAAAGATGGCCAGCGTGCACATTCGAAAGAATCCGAAGGGGTACATGATAGATTTACATCGAAAAACGAAACGTAGAATAGCTAGAGCCTAATTTTTCCATCGCTTCATTTACAACTGAGAATAGGTTATTGCAAGACAAAAGGTTCGACAAAGTAAAAATAGAACTGAGAGCACTGGAAGCTATACTCATGCTTGGTGTGATTTGCGACGGTACTGCTCCACTTGAACATTGGACTCCTATGATTCAAGTTTTGAGCATCCTTCATCGGAGGCGAATAACCCGTGAGAGCCAGAGATATTGATCTTGTCGTAGGCGTCCACCATTCAGAGGGCGAATAGTTGTTGGTGGTCTCCTAGATACTGCGTGTTAGCGACAGTTGGGATAACTGAGATACGATTCTTTATCCGATGGGCCAATTGTTTTTGTGAGGAGTATTTTAGAGTAAGTCAGACCCTTCAATGACTTTCCTAGGTTCGTCCTGCAGCGATCGCACCCTGAGCTCCAGAATAAGGTCAGCTTTTTCAATGATTCACGTCCCAACCTCTCCAGACGACAATGAGCAGCCTAATCAGCTCTTTCTACTAGGATGCGTAATCACGACTTCCATCAAGAATATCAAATTTCACAATCTCCACTTCCAGGGTATCCGTGTCAAGCAGCACCAGCTCTCCCGTTTCCTTGAATTTGGGCACAGCAATTAACCGTACAACCTGGCCCGCAGGACCTCCAATGACTGTGGTCTCGAACCGTGGTTGATTGCCTACAAAGTAGACGTGCGGACACTCCTCGATGACAAACTGGTCTTTCTCTTGAAATGGATAACACCCTGTGCAACCGAACTAGTATTAGCGTCTCAAACTTTTCCTGGACTGTCTTCAAATGATATATCCAAAGCACTTGCGGCCTAGAGAACTTACATAACGTATCCGGTGCTGTCGGAGCTAAACATCTCCACCGTAGAAGATTCTCCATTATCTCAAGCCGCTCGTCGCCTTCTATGTACTTGAAGATGTCATCAACAGGCTGTCCTCCTGTCCCATTCATTCTCCATCCGTCGATATCACCTTCCCATGGATTGGTAACACTATCGAACCACCCCTGCTCATCAGATCCGGGAGTAGCGGCATATGCTCTGCTGCGTGGGAACATTGCTGGATGAATAGGCTGCTGTGGTAGGGAGACATTGGCAGGATCGCTTTCCCCAGGGAGGAGTGTGATTGGAATCGAAGGGAGGAGAGTGGCGAGGAACTCATCGAGGTGGGCAGTTGGTGCAGGGTTGTAGGCTGATGCATCGTATCCGTATTTCTTGCTGGCCCTTTTGTCTGGGAGCTCGTCTCGAGCATCCAAGGGAGTCCCTTCTGTGATCGAGTTGCCGACGATGAGAAGTCGAGAGATTCTCCCCACATCCTTCTGTATCGAAGGAACACACGCTTCGCCCAATAAGAATTCCATGAGGAGGTCCATTGAAAGTGTATCTGCTACTTCCCCACTGATATCTAGTCCACTAACCATTGCTACTTTTCCCCCTTCAATTCGCTTGAGGTGCTCGTTTGCCTTAATCTTTCCATTACCGTTCACAGCTTGAGCCGAAGTATCATCTCGTTCCCATCTCTGCGGTTGCCGAGGCAGATCTGGCACTTTCAGATCGACGATCTCGAAATCACCATTTGCGTTCTCAGTGCCCATGACAGCTATTATACAGCCTGTCACTAGCATTGAAGTGTGCAGAGGGGTCCCAATGAGACGCAGGCGCCCTGATTCGTCCTCGAGCATAATCTGGTCTTGTCCGGAGGGAGAGACGTATTTCTCTCGGGGAGGAGGAGCAGATATCCAGTGCTGCAGAGCCAATCAGTGGTCATTACACAACATGCCAAGGATGGCTGTAAGCCAAAGCGCTGAGCATAAACATACATCTTTCGAGATGTCATCCAGAATATTAGGTTTCAGAGGCATCTCCATATATACTGTTCCCGCAACCCAACAAAGATCACCTTGCCGTACGTCTAACACGCGATCGACTTGGCGTACAGTTTCACCGGCTATCTAACATATTTAGACTTGACGTAGGTACATTTCCTTTCGATGTGGGGCGGGATATACCTGGAAGTCTTGCCAGGCTTCTTTGGCGATTTCCTCCACCGCAGGCTTGAGCTTCGCCAACCGCAAGAAGTACATATCCACATACTGTTGCTGATAATGCTTCTGGACCCCTTTGGCGAGTTCGAAGCTGTGTAAAGGGTTATAGTGTGAGGGAATTCGCTCTATAGTGGGGTACTCTTGATCTCTTGGACAATGGTGAGCACAAGACCTTCAATTGGAGATCGCAGAGGAGAGCTTACGAAGGAGGCTGCAGTAGATCGTCAACGTCCGCTACCGCCATGATTGAACGTGTGTAAGTTAGATGTGCGAATTGCCTAGGGAGTCTTAGAAGTAAGAGCTTGACGCGCCCTCGGCCCACGCGACAACGCGATCTCTATAATATTAATTGTTCAGATATGCAATGCAATGTAGGCCAACTACCTAGTCGAATAGTTGGTAGGAATATATAGCGTTCAGGCTCAGAGGTATCATGGCGAGAGTGGGAGAAACGTTGCTCGATTGTTTGAATCTTCTACACTCATATCCGGAGTAAATGGCTATGGCTATATAATAGATAATTCCAAACAATAATCTTTTATCGTACAATTCTTGCACTGAGACTTGCAAAAGCATCGGGACTGTGTCGCCCGTTCTGGAAACCCCCTATATCTACACTTTCCTGGCTAACATGTCTGCTTATGCCCACTCCATTGACCGCTAGAGGTCCTGCCCCTACTTGCGAATTGGGTGCGGCAGGGTTGAAAGGGTTTCTGCTCCCAGATAATAGCGCTGCAGGCATTGTGACACTTCGCTGCTGTTGGACTGGCGGACCATTGGAAGATTGTCCAGCCATCAGCGGTTGTGGCGACGAGACGGGCTCGTGCGAGTTTGTGGATAGAGGAGGGGGAGCTAAATGAGGGTAATTATACAAATCCAGTATGCTTGACTTGTCAAAGCGTCCTGTCTGCTGCGGTAGAAGGGGCTGAGGTGGAGGTTGATTGGACACTTGAAACTGCTGTAACTGAGGTTGGCCCGAGTTGATGGGTGGTTGATGTTGGACCATGTAGGGATCTGACTGCTGTTGCCCCTGAAAACCCATAAAATGACCAGGTAGCGGCTGCTGCTGAGTTGGCTGCCCTTGAATGTGAGCTTGAGGTGTTTGGGAAGGGTACTCGCTGGTTGGTGATTGAGTCATGGATGGCGAGTGTAAGAAGGGATTGTATGATGGTATGGCGGTTTGCTGCTGCGCCGTAAATGGATACGAGATGAACGAGTTTGACTGTATTTGCTGCGCGTTGTGGAGAAATGGATTGTAGCTGCCCGCTGGCGCCTGGTTCTGTTGTATATATGGATTAGATTGATAGTAATGCTGTGGAGGCTGAGGGACTGGAGGGGTCATAGACTGCTGTACTCTTGCGTCCTGTATCTGTTGCTGCTGGCTGGGATAGCCTCCTGTGGCATTAGGGAAAAGCGGTTGAGAAACTTGCATGCTCTCAAAGGCACGATCTAGAGAATAGGTAGTCGACTGCGGATTTGACGTTTGGAACGGATTATATGACTGGGGTTGAAATGGGTTTGAAGGACTGAGAACTTGAGACACCTGGTCATTTGGCTCGACTGTGTCCTGGCTATTCGGCTGTCCTTGAAAGGTGCCTTGAGAAAGCGGAGCAGGCTGTGCTGCAGATTGTGATTGTGGTACAGCGCGTGAGGTATTCAGGCCTAGGTTTAACGGCTGGCTAACGGCAACATTTCTGGCTGGTATCGACGTCCGCGACGTTGAAGCGGGCGCACTACCTTCCCCTAGTCTGACAAGGGACTCAATCGCACGTTCAAGATTTCCGCCTAAGCCTTTCAAAATGTTCGTATTTCGCTTCTCGTCCGGGAACCCCATGTCCCTCAATGTAGCCAGCTTTGAATCCATGTTATCTCCAGTTACACCTCCTACGCTTGCGCCAAAGATTCTCGACTGTTTGTTTATACGAATCGGCGATGGAGGCCGACCATAACCGTTGCGACCATTCGGAGATTCTGGGGGGGAGATCTGCGAAGTCCTCGATAATGGAAGAGTCGAGGAGACCGCACGCAAACCAAAGCCGAAACGCCTTGTAGGTTTCGGAGGAAGAGGCGGTGGCTGGTCCTCGGAGCTGCGTGTACTGCCTGTGTCATGGCGTGCCGCAGGGCGGACAGTACCGCTAGAGAAGGCTTGCTGATCGTACTTTTGTCTTATAAATCGCTCCAGGACTGCATCGACTTCATCCACATCTAGAGGAATATGGGGCTTAGCGTTCTGCGGATTGTAGGTGCGGTTTGAATTGATGTTGCCATTGCGCTTCATGCTCTGAGGTCGCTGTCAGTAGTCGCATAGAATCGGCTTCGAATGACTGACATCAACTTGATCATTTGACCAGGTATCCATACTCAGCGACTTGACCTTCGATATGTGAGTGCCGAGTTTGCGATGGAGGGAAGCGCATCGCATGCACAAGAAAATTCCCAGCTAGATTTCAGGTTCGCTATCAGTCACTGAACTCGTGCACCGCTCCCAGCCTACTAGACCCCCGTCCTCCAGAATCAATGATTGCTTACACTCCAGCTGGCCCATCCTAAGGAACATGAGTCAGTTCCATTTTGCTTGCGAACCAGGGACTTCTAGATATACCTGGATTCCTGGCCTGACAGTCCGCACATCTGTCATTTCCAGGTAATTTGATAAGCTCCTGTAGAGCCCTTTCGTTTCGCGCCTGATGGCGCTTGCTCAGGGTAGCAGTCATGTTGTGGTTGGCGGAGCGAAAGCGGCGCCTGCAGGTCGATCGATTGCAATAACAATCCGCGTCAGACAAAGCCAAATACACAAGCAATTAGGACAAAGAGCGTTCAGCAACTATCTTGAGCCTTTGCATGTAACAATAATGAACGATGGTGGAGCTGCAAAATGTTCAGGCAAGCCACTCGAGTGTTCGAAAACATCTTAGCTTCTGATTGCTGATCGCCGCTAAAATGCGAACGAGGTCAACGGGCTACTGTACCCCTTTTCTTTTCTCCATTGACAAATACCGCGGGCATGAGCGGCATCAGCTTATGGGCTAAGCTTAACCATATGATTACATCCGTGATATCTAAAAAAAGAGACAGAACGCTGGTGGTTTGGCAACCGTATATCAATGATTTGAACGTCAAGGAATGCCTTCAACCCTGGAAACCTTCAGCCCTAAATTTACGGCTCAATGCTGACCTCGGCTTGTTGATGGCGATGGGGCGAGGGGAATCACTAAGGTACGCGTGGTACGGTAGCGACAAACTCAGATCACCCTCCGGTCTTACTCTACAATTTTCAGCCATTTAATGGTCATCTTCAAATAATTCAAGGCCATGGCAAAGCCAAAGCTCACATTGTATGTTGATACAGTCAGCCCATTTGTGTATCTGGCCTTCCATGTGATCAGGGTAAGCAATTGATCCTTAAAGGTCATATTTTTTCAGTAACTCAAGCACTACGAGGTGTCCCGAGCATCTCTGTTCCTCTCTTACCTTACCTTGCTCTTCCCTATACATTTCATTGAAGCCTCGCTATCCGATCACTAGTTCAAGTCACAGTAATTGCACACAATACTGAAAGCCTGCAACGTTTTCTGCAAAGGGATGCCGTTTTGTGGTTTGCTGTCCTGTCTACAAAGCGTCTTCTTCCTCCTGGTTGCTACGAAGCCTTGAGAAAAGGCTAATCGAAACTTCATCTAACAGACACCACCAGTGTTCAAGCAATGCGAAGTTAACTTTATCCCTGTTTTCTTGGGAGGTATCGTAGTGGCTAGCGGAAACACTCCCCCCATAAAGATCAAAAGTAAATAGGGGTTTCCCCGTTTATTAATCTTCATTAGCCGCCTACTAACCAGTACAGAGAAGGGAGAATATGTTGATGTTGAGCGTCGTCGTTATGCGCGCTTGTTCAATATACCAATGACGGTAGAACGGCCGCCAGGCTTTCCTGCGCTTAGCTTATCGGTAAGCACCATCAACAGCAGCTTAGGGGCTTGCTTAACAGGAGTTCAGACACAAAGAGCGTTGTGTGCTATAACTCTTCTACATCCAGAGCGACTAGCAGACACCATCGATGCCCTGTTCCATAGCTCGTTCGCGGAGCATAAAGAGATCCATACACCGGACAGCCAGCTTCCGATTTTAACGCAAATCTTTGGGGAGAAGGGTGCAAATGAGATTCTAGCAAAGGCAAGTTGAGACACTCGTATAGAATGATACTGCTGTGAAACTGATAGTTCTAACTCAGAGTAAAACCGATGAGATCAAGAAACTCCTTTCGGCAAATACTGACGAAGCCCTTGCCGAGGGTAGTTTTGGGCTGCCCTGGTACGTTGGTGAGTTTGCGACTACTCCCTCATCGTAAGATCAAAGTCCTCCTGCTGACTCGCGCTTAGCTACGAATGCCAAAGGGGAGAAAGACTGTTTTTTCGGTTTTGGTTGTCTCTCACAAGTTGCTTATCATTTAGGGCTTGAAACTCCTACGCATGGAGGCTGGCGGGCAATGTTGTGAATATAATGAGCCAGGCAAAGCCTGACTTCTCTAAGGGCAGGTGAAAGTCAGTAAACAATGACCAATAGAATAGTCGGGCTGATTCCCGTGATAAGCGGTGATCTACATATCAGGATTGACTCATTCCATATGTCTCTTTTTGCATCCCTTCATGCCGCGTTTTGTCACCCGAGCCGAGTTGTTGCTTATACTTTCTTACTGTAAGTAACCGATGTGGCTAGTTGTTGACTTAGACAATCCTGAAGTGAAAGGGGTGATTATTCGCAACGGTGTGAGGCTGTTACTTGTTTTGGTACTAAAGTTTGACTCCCGTGGGTGATTGATGTAAATTTAGCTTATTGCTACCAGCTTAGAGCAATACATCTAGTTCCCAGCCACCTCGAGCGGAGGAAATATGGGCGCCCTCCGCCCATCTCACTGATCCCATCAAGTAGGCAATCTCTCCCTCGCGGACTCATTTTTCCTTGTCCGGGATAGGGAAATCACCCCCCGCCTTACTCTTATACTGGCCACGGATGAAGTCTGAAATCTGCTCGTCCTTTGCTTGCTCAACTGCCGACTCGTTGCTCTGGTCTCCCTGGCCCATACCATATTGTTGAACCATGTCTACTCCTTGATAGCGGTAACTTCGTCAGTAACCTTTTGCCAGTCTGGATACCCAATTCGGATTTCAGATACCTTTGTCGAGGTAATCCTCGTTTTTCTCACTCTCTTTACCTCCTCCCGCAGCTGAGTTGATTTTGTCTCCAATACCACCTAGGAAGCCACCACCTTGGACCTGCTGATTCGGTTGGGTCTCCTTGTTGTCTCCCATGCCAACCGCGTTCTTTAGAGAATCCATTATTGGTTCGGCTTTCGTACTGAGCGAGGTTTGGTTCTGAGACTGAGTTTCACAGGCGATCAGCAAGTAATACCCTGCGAAGAAATAGTATTACTAACTTTATGATCTGCTTTTGGGACTTCAAGACTGAGATTGAAGATATCGAAGTGCCAGAGGTTCGTCTACAAATGGTGAGTGCCGGGCGGGGAGTGACGTAGATACGGTATCACGGATTCAGGATCTACCATTCACTATTATCAGGATCCGATCCCTACAGGACCATGAAAGCTTTGCATTGGAGCTGTGTGAGCCTATGATAGTCCGTCAATCTACATCATTGGATAAAAAGATGTTGCTCGAGGTAAAGTAAGTACCTTACCTTAGCTAGCAGCAGAGCGCAGGTGCAGAAGAGACCCGAAAATAGTGGGGTGTTTAATGGTAGAACTACCTACATGTACTTTACGAAAGTAGTGGGGCAATCGTTAAGAAAACCACCAGAGTACAGTAAGTGTGTGGCCTGTTTCTTTGGGTTAATGCCCAACCCACCAAGAGTATATATACCTACGATGCCATCGATCCCCATTACTATAATCACCGGCTTCTTAGGATCAGGAAAAACAACGCTGCTACTCAACTTGGTCCCTCAGCTACCCAAAGACTATAAGCTCGCGCTACTGAAGAACGAGTTTGGCGACGTAGCAATCGATTCCCAATTGGCTTCATCCTCCGCAATCTCCGGTGTGCAAGAACTCCTCAATGGCTGTATATGTTGCAACCTCGTCGGACAGCTTGGAGATGCATTGGAAACACTCCGTAAGGATGTTGCCCCAAACCGCATCGTCATAGAAACCAGTGGAAGTGCTTTTCCAGCGACGTTGGCGATGGAGGTGAACAGACTGGGCAGAGAGTCAGGACACTATATATTAGATGGTGTTATCGTGGTGATCGACGTAGAAAACTGGAAAGGCTACGATGATACGAGCTATACCGCGAAGCTTCAGGCACGATATACAGATCTAATTGTCTTCAACAAATGGGAGAACGTTAGTGAAAGAATGTACGAAGATTGCCTAGACCGAGTGGGAGACCTGGAATTGCAAAGCCCACATGTCAAATCTGATAAGGGTCGCGTGGGAAAAGCCGTATTGCTGGGGCTTGATAGTGCTTTGGCGAAAGCTATGGCTCAAGAGTCGGACATGCATGTTGAGAAAGAGCATGTCCATGACCATTCGTTAGACCACAAGAACGAAGTCGAGGTACTTTCTGTCACACTGTCATCTGAGACGTCCATGCCACAGGGTGTGGACCTCGAAGCGCTGGAGACTTTCCTACTTTCGGCCCCGAAGGATGAGATCTATCGAATCAAGGCCATAGTCTCAGCCTCGAAACCACCCACATCGTCCGACGGCCACGCAGGGGCAGCTGTGATCTACCAAGGGCAAGTGACTGCTGACTATATTCTCAATTGGGCTTTTGGCCGATGGACTTATTCTCCTATGGGAACGGCTTCTCCCGCTGCTGTGAACGGATCACTGGTTGAAGCACCAGTTGCTGAGAATCGGAAACCAATCCTCCGGATGACAATTATCTTCGCGAGATATGAAGCTGAAAAGTGGAAGAAACGCATAGAGGCCGGAGGGCTTGTTGAGCGGGAGGGCGAAGATGGCGGGACTACACTCGAAGTTATAAGAATAACGTAATGTAGGTTTCTCTACTCGAGAAGGCCCACGGCCTCTGACCACTCTAATTCTCGGTTCCTACTACGAGCATACCTTCTGCGACTGGTGGAACATAGATCAGTATACGAGGATCCCTAAGTGAAAGTGATTCTCTGTTTAGTCAAGTCCCTGAAAACATTGTCTAGAGCCTGTCTCTTTCTCTTCCTACTGTCGTCATCCTTGTCGTCAGGATTCTTTTCGTCGTCTTTATCGGCCCCGTCCTCCTCTTCAGTTCTTGGGAGCCAAGCTCGGACTACTCCATCTGAGTGTGCAGAGTACATTCCTACGTTTCCTGCACGCCACGCTAGCGAAGTCACTTTGCTCTTAATGTTGCGTTGTCCAGCACTTCCACGGGCTTGCGCGATAGCTGAACCTGGACCACGAAGCCTTTTTAGCAACGTTCCCTCAAAAAGTTCAAACATCAATATCTCCTTTTCATTAGGGTATAGCATGATCTTCGGCTCTCCTGCTACCACATCGCTAGGCGCGAGCATCGGCAACAATGTGGAAAATTGGGTGTTTTTGATGATCGGACCAAAATGCGACAGAGCGTTCGCACCAACGCCAATATCCCAGACACGCACCCGTTCGTCATGGCCAGCGCTGACGAGGAATTTGCCATCTTCCGTCCAGACCACGCCGTTACAGGCCCCGATATGCGCTTTTCCTTGCTCCCGATGGCGAGCATTCTTCCCTAGTCCACCTTCTCCACCAATCCCAACGGAGTCTTCTAGATCCAAAACTCCCAGACTACCTACGCTACGACGAATATCCCAAAGCCTCACCGTTCCATCGGAGCCACCACTGGCTAGAATATACTCCTCTTGCGGACTCCATGCAACAGAAAGCACGGCGCCTTGATGCCCCGCAAGTGAATGGGCACTTGCGCCAGATCGGAGATCGACCAGACGGACCGCTGCGTGTTGGGTTGCACATGCCACTAGAAGGTGATCCGCAATGGGGGAGAGGGCATGAGAGTAGATGACGGAATTGAGGTCGAAAGAGGCTGAAGGTGTCAGTGTTTCAGTAGCATAGATCTTAAGGGTGTGGTCATAGGACGAAGAGAGAAAGGCAAGGGAGTCAAAGGGGTAAAAGGATAAGTGGGTAACGCCGAAACTATGGGATGACGAGGATCTGGCAAAAGCTCAGCTTAGTTTGTAGTGCATTAGCTGAGTATTATACTTTCGTACAGCTCCTACTGGCCGATGAGTGAAGCGCTTGGACGTATTCTCAGCGCTTTCAAGATCCCAGAGCTTAACTGTCGAATCGGCGCCTCCAGATAACATGTATCTCCCTTCAAATTTATCGATAGTGATGCAATTCAACCCAGCTCTATGTGCCCATACGTCCTCCGTAGCTTGGCCGCCATGACTTTGGCTGGCTACGTTCGTTGTCGCATCAGTGCCATCGAACCTGATGTCAGGCGCTGCCTGTAGCGCGAGCAGAAGCCGATTGGTTTCGGCCTGCTGTAGGGCTTTGGGGCTAACGGTTCCGAGTTCGCGGCCCAGGAGATAGGAATTCATGCATGCATGGAGTGAAGCATGGTGAAATGCGAAGCTCAGAACAGAAGTGGTGATGTGCGGAATCGAGATTCCGCATTTGTGGGGCTTTATTCATGCTTAAACCACCATACCTGTGCGACGTTATCTACTTCGTACACGCAATATGTGGTACTAGTAGTGGATATGGGACGGAGTGCTCCTTCACGGGCCACATCCCGAGCAAGCCAAAGTCGATCAGATGTGAGCTCCTCGAAGCAGAGACATCAGGCTTCAGTTTACGACGCTGTCGCTGGTAGAGTTTTCCATAGCGTCAAGATATCCCATTGGCTTACTGACCTCACTAGGCCGTGTCTCCTCCACCGGCTTCCTTCCGAAAAAACCCTTCGCGTCCAAGAATAGAGACACTGCGTCTTCCAGCACGTTGCCGATTCCACCAGAGGAAGTTCTCTTCCGCCGCAGACAAGCTCCAGAGCGCTATGAGGAGGATGATTTCTACTGGGCAGATAGACACCTGACCGAGAAGCAAAAGCTCCCTGACTCGGATTTACTCAAAGCCATCCACACCTATGCCTCGGACTTCTATAGCCGAGCAACTGTAGACAGAGGGCAGGTAGACTTCAGCAGTATGGATGGGTCTGCCTTGCTGGCTCTGGGCATACTGCTTGAAGAGGCAGCTGAGCATGTTCTTGGTTCTGCGGGCGACATGGTCTTTGTTGAAGGGAAGCCGAAGAATACTGATGGAGTGCTTCAAGGCTTCTCCAAGGGTCAAAGTATGGTTAAAGTGACTTCTGCGGCTGCACGAAAGTCTGGTGATACTAGGAGGGGGAAGAGGAGGAAGGTTAGGCATCCGTCAGATGATAGTGAATGAATGTATTGATCCATAAGGGTGCGCCTGCTTCTTGGTCGAATCAAAAGCCTTCCAGCGCTGAGGGATTAGGAGAAACACCATGCCGCCAGAGAACGTGCGGAAGGGTCCTCTGTCTTTGCATCTGTTAAGATACATATCGTTCACTTCTGGGAGCTGTCTTATTCTAACGTTTGAGAAACGACTTTGTGTCACTAGCGTCATGCCTCAATTGGAGCGTGAGACGATGATCACTCTATACGTACGAATCCTATTGTAAAGTACCAGCCCCATCTGGTACGGCAACAAGTTAAGTTGAGTATATTTCGAATTCAGATTTCCGTAACCATCTTCCGATTCAGGTAGCTTGCACATGTCCTGAATTCTAAGTGGTGCCACCACTGTAACTATTCTAATTACTCTCTACAAAGACACACGGGTAAGTGATTTCTTCTTCGCAAGTTTCATTGTTCTTTCCGCAGCCATATCCCAACGCATTGTTTCAACCGTGGTGCACTCAAGAAGTCAATAATATCCGATTCGATTGTGCAAACTAAACATGGTACGGCCTTGACTATGGCGAGCCCCTGAAGTGGTTTCGGGCACAATAGAACTGGGCAAGAATACACCCCTGTCTTCATCGCAGGTTGCCAGTCGCTTTCAGAAGAGAACACAGATTCTTCATTCGATCGCACGCTTCACATGTTACATCGGGTTTCTGAGTATACTCAAAATCAAATCATTATTCATATCACAAGAATAATTTGCTAGCTGCTATACATATTTTCTTAGATATCGCTGACTTCAGAACTGGGTCGATCCAAATCAAAAGCTCGTTTCAGCTCAATTGCGGAAGCCTCCCGGGCTCGAGGGGGTATCCTGTAAAGGGTAGCCATGCCTTCAATCACAAAGACCGAGTGACATGATATCTTGCTCACCTTTGCTCTGCGCTGTCTTACCTCAGTCTCGTGAGTAGTTCCCTCAAAACCTCATTTTCCTGTCGTGCTGCCCTCAAAGAATCATGCGCTAATCCCAGGTGCCGCTCCCTCAGCGCCGCAACGTTATCCAGGTTCTCTGCCGCCGACTCTACAGTTTCCTGTTCCCGAATTCTCTCCAGATCAGCATCTAATATGGCCCGTTGCTCCCTGAACCTGCGTAGCACCAGTGCCTCCTGTGCATATTCATCTCCCATGAGTCTTGTCAGGCTAGCGTCTAATCTGGCCCGGCTATCCCGCAATTCCTGTGTAATGGTCTCTATCCCACTCGCTTCCCCTATTGTGTCGTCCACACGCCCGGTCTCCATCTCGGCTCTCTGCTGTTCAGCCTTTGCCCGTATTTCCTTCGCATGCTCTATGGATTCTCTTGCGTTTTGCTTTCCCTCTTCTGGACCCTCGACAAGTCGCCGTCTAGATTCTTGGATGATCCAGTCCATCAACCGAATAACCCGGCCTACTGTCGCCGGATTCTTCGCTAATCCTTCTTTTTCAAAGAATTCTTGACGGCACACTGGGCAGCGGTTTTCCCGTGAATTTTTCAAAGGGCAAAATAGCTTCCATGCACAATCACTCCCTAGTACATGGGTGCAAGGGAGAACCATCGGTACTTCGGGCTTCGTAGTGAAGACATCCACCTCATGGCCAAGACCATTAGTGACAAACTTATCTAAGCATATTGGGCAAGCTGTGTCTCGTGTAGCCAGTTCCTTGATTGAACGACGCGGGAGGTTGTACAAGAATTTGATCGCTTCTGGGGTGGGTATTGCGTCTGGGTCTTGATTTGGTGTCTGCAATGCTATGCCTGCTATTAGATATCCAGTCGAAGCCTTTGTGCCCAATGAAGGTCTCGCGACTGCAATGTCTGACATTTTAAGTTTTTCTCGTTTGCTATCAAGGTATTAGCGATACTGAGAGACCGAGTCGGTGACTTCGATTAATGTTCAAAATTCTCAAGATCCTCCTGAGCTTTGTTGATGGGGGGAGTGTTGTCTTTCCTACTGGACTGAAATCGTGCGGTGGATGTCTTTTGGAAAATTGTCTTTTCGAACAGTATATAAGTTGAAGAATGGCGATCGGTCATGAGAGATACGACGCAGAAGAAAGGAATTCATATGAACAATGCATGGTGGGCCTGTTCTTGTCTTTCATCTTATCAACGGCTTTGTCAAGACGAGGGTTTCAACAGTGAGTGCCAATCATATGAGAGAAACCTACTCGAGGCTAAATACAGTTCTCCACAAAGCTGCGGAAATTTCTGGAGTAGGACGATGCATTGTACCTACCGACAGCAAGCCTATGTAGATTCAGCACACTTCAACTCGCATATCCGCCGCCATCCTCTAGTCGATGTCGCATATCCCAGCCGAGCAAGATCTTGTGTGCACACATCACGGACTTCTAGACTTCTAGACTGAACTCAGTGACTGCTCTTGAAATGAAGGTTGAAGTGTGCAATGAACAATTGGTTTGCGACGAATTACAAACTCATCCTGATCCGCATGACGACCCTAAGACTCTTTACCTCTTGATAAAATAGGGGCTGGCTAAATACGAGCTTTTTAGCACGGTCTTCTACTCATTGGTGGAATAGGAAATGGAAAAGACAACTTGAGAATCATTATGGTCACCCGAGAAAATGTTCAAACAGACACATGTGAGATACTGATGATTTGAAGGTATTAATAATGACATTCACTCTTCATTGATATAGAAGAGACTGATATTACGAACATGGAACACTAAGCTCAGCACCCGCCAATAGACATTGGAATTGCCTTAGCTCTCTCTGGTTGGGAAAATCCGACAAAGGTCCGAAACTGACACTATCCATCTACTATCCCATTTGCAATTCGAAAACTAACAGACTCTCTAGAAGAAGAAGTAGCAGAGATGAAGGAACTTACTTCATCTCTCCAACAGACCTCTACGTGTTCCTACTGTCGCCGGCCTCTCCCAAATGCTCTTCAATCTCCCCTACTGGCAGATTTTGTGGCTCTTCTGTTGGACGAAGCACTAGGTTCCTCAGAGGTCTGAAATAGGTTTAGGCATCTTGCATCTCGGCTGATGCACTTGTCTGCACAAGGTCAGAAACTCCGATGCGAGAAACTTTTACTTGTAACTTCTGCTATCAAGCTAACTCAACCACAGTCTCATTCGAACGCACGAAAATTGGAATTGGACTAGAAATTCGTTGATTTGCAGTTCATGGTAGATTTCAAAGAGAGAAAGAAGAGAGAGCGCCCACCTTACTGCTTCGAGCCCACTCTTATGGCTTAGGACTCTGTCCACTCTAATTCAATGTGTCTTCTGATCCCTCATGCGCCTGCGCATCCTCTCCTGATGTTTCTTCAGTGGCCTCAACGTCAGGTAAGTAAATCCGCTGATTTTGGTATCTATACCACCCAACATCTTCTTCGGCACCCAAATGTCCAATACTTTCCGCCGATAATTCCCGTTCGGTCTTTGGCTCTCCGTATGTCTCCGATTCCCGCTGTTCCTGGTAGTTGCGATACGCCCGCAGTCTCTCAAGCCGTGCCCAAATGAAGTCTCTTGTTTCCTCGTCTTCTGGCTTGAGCTTCTTGTGTATCGCACATAGCTCTAAGAATCCCAGGCGACACTCGAGCCCGGCTTCGGTATCGATGCTCGGCAACTTCTCGAAGAGTATGCGGTTGCAATATGGGCAATTTTCGTTCCGATTCAACCAGTGGGATGCACATGCATCCCCAAAGACGTGATTGCAGCTCAACCTAAGCGGTATCTCAAGCTTCCGTCCATCATGAGATATAGCGCTAGGTGTGTATCCATCCGTCTCAAAATCCTCTCTACAAATCGCGCAGGTGCGACTATCTTTATCTAGATTGCTAAGCCGGCACATTGGGAGGTTGTTCAGATACTCGACAACAGGTGGGAGCCGGAGTTTCATCCCGTTTTTCACGTTCTCGATATCCTCGGCCTTGATGAAGTTGATTGGTTGTTCGTCTCTAATGTCTTGTGCGTAGGGTCTTGAATTGGTCTCTGCCATAGTGACGTTGTTAGTCGGGCCTTGACTGTGATTGACGGTTCCGGTAAGATCTCGTGCAGGAAGAAGTATGCCGAAGGGAGAGAAGGAGGGAAAAGATATTAGTGGATGTTTCGACAAGTCACCGCTTTATTGTCTCTTTACAATGGCCCTATCTCAGCCTGGAGCTGGACTGAATGAAGAATCGTTTCAACAAAGAGAATTTACTCGACTAGAGCTGTTACTGTCAAGACCACTAAGCCACGCTATAGACAATGGAAGATGATGACAAACCAGTCTCCTGAGCTCCGAATCTATCTCGAGTCTACACATCAGGGTGCCTGTCGAAACACGTGAAAACAGTCTCCATTCGACAGAATGGGCTACACTCTTCTGTCGTTGCCAGATCTTCTGCCTAATCAATTCTTGACCGCCAGAAAGTCTCCGAAGAGTATCGTCGTCTCAGACTCGCATTCACCGTCCTGCATAAGGAGACTGCGGAGGCCCGAGTAGGAGAACAACTCCCCCTATTCTAATAGCTGCACTGACAGCAAATGTGTCAGGCACGGACCAACATTAACAACAGATATCTGATGGTGCAAATATGAAGGTACAGGATGATCCAGCTGACAATGATGTGCTTCCATGACACTACCGGAATAACATCGGCCCCGAGAATCAACACAATGTATGCTGGTGGACGCGATCTATACTTCAAGTCTCGATTCCTTTCCAAACTCATACTGAACTTCCAACCAGTACTAATACTCCAAGAAGGTTCCATAGAAGATTGAAACATAGCACATCTTCGACCATGGCTTGCCACCGCACCCTTAGTAAGGCTTGTCTGGACATTTTGAGAGCAGGACTACAAGATTTGGGTGCCAGAGGTTTCACGGATGTTGATTTCACAACGTTCCCGGAAGCTGTTCCTGCTGACCCCTACTGGCCCCATCCACCGTCGGTCGTGTTCTTACAAGGATTGCCTATAGTCAGCCTAGAAGACCTTCCCCGGGACATCACCACATGCATCATTTGCCATGTGCCATACGACATTCTACATCCGAACGAGAATCCAGTTGCTCTACCCTGGTATGTACTTTTGGAATCTCTTCCTCGTCTTTTGAACCCTTGTTTTGATTTCTTGAATGTTTCGGGAGCACATCGAGCTTCTATTTCCCTTTTCTTTCTCCTGACACGTTCTGAAATTCAAGTATATACCTATCAAGGCAATGCTGATTAAATTTTAGTTCGCACATCGTTGGCAGTAGGTGCATATCTCAATGGCTTAACCCCATCACAGGCCAAAACAATACCACTTGTCCCGAATGCGGACAGGAGTTCTTCCCAAAATGCCACAAGATCAACTCGGACGCCGGCCTCTTGGAACTATTATCAATGGTCGAATGGGTCACCCAGCTTACTTCGCTCAACGACGATGAAAAGCGCTCATTAAAAGTGCTACAGTATGAAGTAGGGGGACATGTCTCCAATGCAGAGGAAACCCGTAACAACACTGAGGAGCTTTTTGCGACCATGATCATAAACGCCAACGACCCTGACCGCGAGCATGTGCGCGGGGAATATTCTCGGGGCTACTATTTTCGATGTGTTGAAAATCATGAGGATGAGGATGGCTGGGCATATGAATTATATGAGGAGGAAAGGGAGGGCTATCGGGAAAACATGCTTGGCTTAAATCACCAAGTCCCGCCAATATTGATTGAGGATAACGAAGATGCGGAGATGGCTCTTGATGCCCGGCAGCACCTTATGGATGCCTTCCTCGTCGGCAGCAGAAACTTTCCAGTGGTAATCGACGATGGTGAGGACACGGATTTGAACGAGGGAGCCCGCCCCAACCAGCAGAGAATCAGCAGGAGCTTGAACGCCGGCGATGAGGAATCTCCAATCGAGATTTACGATAGCGAAGATGAGGCTCAGCGGGCGGCTGATACTGCCCGAGTCGACATGGCTCGGCTTATGTACGATTAGATGTACAACAACAAGAACCAATGTAACATGGCTCTGCAGAGCGGAGGACCAGAATGGCCTGGATGTTGTGACGGAGATTGTTTCAGAGGAGTGGATGGTAGACGGGTTTCCGAAAGAGTAGCCCCTTTTCGGCATCCTGGGTGTTATGGGTCTCGCAACATATTTATCTTACAGTTCCGCAGCGAGGACTCCATTAGTCATGATGATATTCCACTTGCAAAATTCCAATGCACACTTACTTCTAGTTACATTCGCCACTCAAACTGTCCATTCCAATGGGATATTCCTTCTAAGTCTGTAACCACGCTTGTACTTTATGCGATGAGTATTGTTTCCGCCGTAGTCAAATATTACTTTCTTCTCATGAGCCATCTTGGTATGTCAGCATTGAATGTTCAACATTCGTAAGAGTGAGGATGTGCAAGTTTGTTTCGCCAGATTTCAACAATGGCCTTGTTCCCACTATCTAACTCCCCAATCTTTACTCTCTTTGTTCGGATCTAGTGCTAGTAGGGATTTCATTGACCTCTTGCTTTAAGCGGTAAGGTACTGTCCGCGAATTCTGAGTCTTGACCGGAACAAACGGTTCTCTTATTATCCGGGACACTGTTACTGTCCGGGCTCGAAAATGACGAAAGCATTGTTGAAGCCCTTATGTGCGTTCCTGCTAATAGGTCTTCCTTGACCCGGTTTCTGGTTCTCACACTTTGGATCTTTCCCCGACGTCCCAATAATCGAAGCTTCAACGATCAACGAACTTTCAGACCTCAAATCAGATATCCTCGCACTGGTCAGCTTACCCAAGCCAAAAACACAATCCATCATGTCTTCCAGCGCTGAAAACAATCCCTGGATGAGCGAGACTTCTCAGAGAAAAGACTCGATAAAGGGCAGTAACCCTGTGTCAAGCACCACCAACCAGGGAGACGGCTCGAAACATGACGACTCTTCACGAAGTCCTGAGCCCACTGGGAATGGGCCACGTCACACCGCAGATGCTACGAGTGACAAGGGATTGATCCCTGTCTCCATGGAAGAGGAGCGCGGGAGATTGGGAGAACCGTACATGGTCAACGAAGATCGAGAATTCTGTAAGCTCTTCTTCGAATCAAAAAGCTGAGGGGGAAATAGCTAAATAGATTAAAGCAGGCGCAGGGAAGGAGAACCCAAAGAAAGACGGAAAGGAAGAGACAGAGGAGATACGTAACAGAAAGCTCGAGCGAGAGAGGGAGCATTCTTTTATACGCTCTCTTATCACGATCGTACTACTATGACCCCATGTTGTTGAGATGGGATATTTATATCGGATCCATAATTGCATAGTCCGCGCAGAAATATCTAGATCAGCTTTCCCAGAAACAGTCTTGATTCATATAAATACGTTTATTCGCTATCCACGTCTTTATTGCACTCTGTGAAAGTCTAGATCAGCAACGCATGACATATACAGCTCATTAGTAATACCTTACGTAGACATAAGCATTGGATGGTCAACGAATTGCTTTAGGATGCGTTACGATAATAGATGACTGCCGAAAAAAAACGATAAAACCAGTCTAAGCGTCACCGGAGATAAGAAAGTCTTTTTACACGGTTTACTCTAGCGGATACGTTACCCTAATCTAATCTAATCTGATCTAATCTGATCTAACCTTGTTGACTTGGCTTCACTTCACATCAGACATTCTGTATAATATTCCTCTTTCATCTAGACTGACTGTCTTTGCTAGCAAGTAAATTACCGCAATGGGTAATTATGCAGATTCAGAGGAATGGGCCGACGTTGTCCCCATTGAGCAAGACGACGGTGGTCCCAATCCACTTGCTGCCATCGCATACACAGAAAGCTATAGCGAGGCAATGGCTTACTTACGGGCTGTCATGGCAAAGGATGAGAAGTCCGAGAGGGTTCTTGAGCTTACGGAAGATATTATTGGCATGAATCCTGCCCATTACACTGTCTGGTTCGTGCCTGCAAGGGAACTGAAGTGTTGGCCGACGAACGCTCATATCGGGGTCGCAGGTTATACAGAGCGAGTGTCCTCTTCTCGCTCAATGCAGATTTGGTTGAAGAGCTTCAATGGCTCGATGACGTCTCCCTCAAACACCTCAAAAATTATCAGATCTGGTAACACCTCTCTTTGCTCCCCCAATTCGAATCCTTAGCTGAACCCTCCACCTCAAGGCACCACCGCCAAGTAATCGTTTCCCACCTCCCCTCTCTCCCACCCAACGAACTCTCCTTCCTCGCCCAAATGTTCGCCAAAGACGCGAAAAATTATCACGTCTGGTCCTACCGGCAATGGCTTGTGCGCCACTTCTCCCTTTGGGATGCCGAGCTTCCCTACTTAGAAAAGCTGTTGCAGGAGGATGTCAGAAATAACAGCGCTTGGAACCATCGATGGTTTGTGGTTTTCGGGCGGTATGACACTCCCAACACTGGTAGTGACAGAGCCGCTACGGGACAAGGCTTGGATCCTGAAGTTATTGAGAGGGAAATTGAGTACACAAAGTCATCAATACTCCTAGCGCCGCAGAACCAATCGCCTTGGAATTACCTAAGAGGTGTATTGAAGAGACAAGGGAGAGGCCTTGGAGATTTAAAGGGGTTCGCTCAGCAATTTGCGGATTTGGATAAGGAGGACGAGGTAAGGAGTAGCCATGCGCTGGACTTCTTGGCGGATTTATATGCGGAGCAAAAGGAGCAGCAGCAGGCTGGGAAGGCGTTGGAGCTGTTGGCAAGGCGGTATGATCCTATAAGGAAAAATTACTGGAATTATAGGAGGGGATTATTAGGGTTGGGTGAGGTGGCAGTTTAATTGCGTGAATAGGTGGGAGCGTGGGCGTTTGTTCGAATGGCATATTGGAGAGATACCCAGAATGGAGTGAAGGTGCTTGATTTATGATTCTCAAGTCGGCAATATATCCATTGAATTGTTTTCATGAGCTATATACAATTGTTGAAACCCTCTCCCTAAATCCAACGATGCTATACATCTATGCTGCAACTTATCTGAGCTATCTAGAATTTTTAAGATCACGAATCGAATTCCCTAGCCACCTGCATGATTGTCGCCATATCCGGCAAATGCTCTCCCGCCGCACCCTCACACGTCCTCATCATCTCATCCATATTCACCACCTCAGCACCCTTTACATGTCCGGCCGGCGGCGCAGTCAAAGTACTCGGCACGCTCTTGCTCTTCGTCGCTACCTTCTCCACGCTCCCATACTTGTGCCTATACTCCACCAGCATCTCCAACGAAACATTCGATCCTCCACACAAGACAATCACAACCTTGCTTTCCTTGGTTAATCCCGGCAAAAGCTTTTTCAACATTCCGTCGTAACAGACAGCTACACTGACGCCGCACGCAAGCTCTACCATCAGCCGTTCATCGTCGGCCAGGCGCCAGCATCCCATTGCTGCTTCGGCGTCGCTTAATACGACGCTTTTTACGCCTTCCCTTTGCGCCAGCTCATAAGTCTTACGCGAGGTTTGTTTTGCCGCCAAACTCGTCGCAACGCTCGTTATCTCGTCTAACGTCGCCAGCTGCCCCTCCTGGAGTGACGTAGCCAGGGAATCGGCTCCTTTGGTCTCCACCGCCAGAACGTTCATCCCTGTCCACCGTTGCTTCTCCAACCCGAGCATCACCCCGTTGAACAGCCCCCCGCCGCCAACGCTGCAGACTATCGCATCCGGTCTCCCGTCCGGTATCTGTCGCGCTACTTCCTCGACGATGGTGCTGTTCCCCGCCCATATGTCCGCATGATCGAAAGGTGGCACGTACACCCCATTGGGATCATTCTTCAATATCTGCTCTCTCAGATATCCATCGGCCTCTTTCCAAGTAGCCCCATGCTGGATTACGTCCGTTGCGCCCGCCGCGCGGATCTTGGCGATCATGAACGGTTTCGTACTAAGAGGGACAACGACAGTGGCAGGACGATTGAGAGAGACTGCAGCGGCGACGCAGGCAAGCCCGGCATTACCACCGGAAGAGGAGTAAAAATGGGTTAGGTGCGGTGTGGGGTGGTTTAGGAGAGACTGGCGAATCAGATTGCCGATGCCTCTAAGAAGAAATCAATACTTGGGCTGAATGGAAAGAAGAAGAGAGAACGACGTACCGAGACTTGAAAGAGCCCGAGGGCTGCAGGTTCTCGAGCTTGAGGAAGATACGGCTGTGTGATAGATTAATAATTTGTCAAACCGGATAGGATAACAAAGCCCACCAGCCTGCGGCTTTGGAAAGAGCTGCTGACTCCGCGAGGGGAGTCTCAATCCAAGGCTTCTGATCATTGAACTCCTCCATGCTGCCCATGGTCAGGGATATCTGGCTATAACTGTTAGAGATAAGTTAGAGATAAAGTTGAGTTCACGAAGCAATAACAATCACGGAGCGAGGGTGACAGGACTTTGGCAAGAGGAAGGATGGACGAGGCAATATCTTAAAGACATATTTCCCGACATTCTGCCTTGGTTCTATTTATTTTTTGACGAGTACGCCCTGCGAGACTTTGAGTCCGTTAGGTTCCGTAACTTTACTTGAGACTACAGGTCACGCGACCAACGCTAGAGGTCGCGCGACCATGCCGATCATCCGAGCATGATCGCGCGAGCTCAGTCGACCATGCGCATAATTTCGCTTTTCTGAGCTAAGGTATTGATAATCTAAAATCATAGATAACAGCATCAATAAACAGAAAATTCTTAAATTCAATTTAATCTTTTACTTTATTAATCATTTATTAATATTTGATTAATTAAATATTAATCTAATTTGTTGTAATTACTACATGAAAAAAAATTCACTAAGTGATTAATATTCAAAATCTAAAATATGCAAAAATTGAAAATATGATTGATTTGATTTGATTTGATTTGAATTTATACACTCTTATGACATCGATTTAGACTCGACTCATGAAGAACTCTATGCTATTTATATTGAGTGAACAAAACTCTCTGAGAAAGAAAATCACTCGTCATCTATACGATGACTTCACGTTGTTGAAACAATGATCATGAGACTATGTATCAAGTTTGCATCTATAGCTTCTATTCAGCGTGTGACGCTCAAGTAAACTTTTGATGAGTGTCTGTATTGCTTGATTATGACACATTGTTCTTGCTCTGCTCTTCATTGATGATATTCTATACAACGATGCTTCGATCTTCGATCTTTGATCGTGAAGTTGATTTCGTTGCACTCGTGATGCTCATGATTGTAGTGTCAAAAACTGCGTTCTCTTGCTTAATGATTATCATTCATTGAGCAGAGAAATACGTGGTGAAAGAGAGATGCACATGATGAAAAGATAGAGTGTGATTGTACTGAATAATTCTTTTCTTCTCTTGATTTGACTTGTGTCACGTAGACGTTGAATGAATTGTTAGTATAAACGTGTGATTGCAATCGTTCGATGATTGACTCTGATCAATAGAAGAGAATGCATTCTGATTGTTCTTCTGCGCTCTCAATTTTTCATGTAGATAGATGTATGACTTGACGTCAAGTAAAGAAGGTGAACTCAAGTCTTCTCAATATATCAGCGTGATCGACGAGTCACTACTTCTTCAAGCACTGTAGTCACAACTCTCAAACTGAGATTGACTATTCTATTTAATATCTTTTCATCAATTACTTGATGACACTGTCGATGTGATGAAGACATTTCAGTATATTGACGCAGTCAATGAGTCGCAAATTCTTCGATCACTTGTAATCACGACTTTCATACTGAGATCGACTTTTTCACTAAATATCTTTTCATCTTTTACTGACATCGACATGTCATTAATCTTCTTCATAGATTGATTGTAACTGTTAGAAAGAATGCTGTCGCGTAGATGAAAACTCTGCATGATCAACTTTCTCGCTCATGCAACGTTTTAACATCATTTGAATTGCATCAAATTGAGATCTCTTAATTCTTCTGACTTCTATTCAAACACAAAATAGAATCAAAAGATTCATAGTTGACATCATGTACAGATGAATCTCATTATCAATCTTGAAAATATGATTATTAATTAATTTATAATTAATCATTTATTAATCAATAAATAATCACAAAATTAACAATCTGAAAATTTTAGTATTATTTTTTTCTTCTCAACATTATTATGATCTTTTAATTTTATTAATTTAATATTAATCAATAAATGATTGACAACAAGATTCATCTGTACATGATGTCAACTATGAATCTTTTGATTTTATTCTGTGTTCGAATAGAAGTCAAAAAAGTCAAGAGATCTCAATTTGACACAGTTCAAACGATGTTAAAACATTGCATGATCAGAAAAGTCATCATGCAGAGTTTTCACTCATGCAACAACATTCTTTCTAACAGTCACAATCAATCTACGAAGAAGATTAATGACATGTCGATGTCAGTAAGAGATGAAAAGATACTACTAGTGAAAAAGACAACTCAGATGAAGAGTCTGCAAGTTGTGACTATAAGTGATCGAAGAATTTGCGACTCGTCGACTGCGTTGATATCAAAATGTCTTCATCACATCGACAGTGTCATCAAGTAATTGATGAAAAGATATCAGGTAGAATAGTCATCTCAAGTATTGAAAGACGTGATTACAATGCTCGAAGAAGTAATGACTTGTTGATCACGCTGATATATTGAGAAGACTTGAACTCATCTTCTTTACTTGATGTCAAGTCATTCATCTATTCACATGAAAAATTGAGAGCTCAAGAGAACGATCAGAACACATTCTCTTTCATTGATCAGAGTCAAACATCGAATGATTGCGATTGCACATTTATACTAACAATTCATTCAACGTCTACGTGACATAAGTCAAATCAAGAGAAGAAAAGAATTACTCAGTACAATCACACTCTATCTTCTCATCGTGTGCATCTCTCTTTCATCACATATTTTTCTGCTTAATGAATGACAATCATTGAGTAAAAGAACACAGCTTTACATATGTTACAATCACGAGCATCACAAGTGCAAAGAAAACATCTTTCGTCTTTGAATCAAGAATTAAATCGAAACATCATTGTATAGAATATCGTCAATGAAGAGCAGAGCAAAGACGATGTGTCATAATCAAACAGCACAGATACTCTCATCAAAAGTTTACTCAAGCATCATGCGCTGAATAGAAGCTATAGATTCATTACTTGATAACACAGTGTCAATCTCATTGTTTCAACTGCGTAAAGCAGTTGTATAAATGACGAGTGATTTTCTCTCTCAGAGAGTTTTGTTCACTTGATATAAATAGCATAGAGTTTCTCATGAGTTGAGTCTAAATCGATGTCACAAGAATGTATGAATTACAATTACAATTACAAGTACAATTAATCAATAAATAATATATTATTAATCATCAATTAATTTTTTATATTTTCACAAATTACAATCAACTTTTATCTCAATAATTAAATTAATCATTGATTAATAAGTTATTAATGTTGCAATCATGCACTTTGAGTTAGTCTAACATAAATCATGTCAGACTATCATAGACTAGTATAGAGCTGATGTTGACACGCTAGCGATCTAGCATGTCTTCATGAGTAAAACTCACGACATATTGCATCTTCTTTCTTCTTCAGCTTTGAACTTCTAGTTAAAATACACTCATATGATTCGCTTTATGCAGACTCATAACATTAGTTCAAAGCTCATCAATCTTGCTATTAACATGTAAATGATATAAAAACAAGTTACATCACTCAAACTTGAATCAGAATTGAAATTTGAAAATCAAGCTCAGAAGACTCGTTAAAAATCAAGAAATTTCTAGAACAGAACAGAAAAACATGAACGCGTTGCTCTAGACTAACTCTTTACTGAGCTTGTCGTTAAAACAGAAGAACAGAAGAACATAAACATGTTGTTCTAGAACTGAAATCAGAAATTTCAGTTGAATCTTGATCAGCAATTTTCTACTCACACAATGATTAAAAGCACAGAATTAGAATCAGAATCAATGAGCATTGCTCATTATGAACTTCAAAATGTTGAAAGAAAATCACTTCTATCACAGAATCAAACAGCATCAGAAGAAGAAGACATGAATGCATCGTTGAATACAGAAGAAGAGAACATGAACATGTTGTTCTTTAATCATGAAATGATCAAGATCAGCATCAGCATTGAACTGAATGCTTGAATAAGTGCTTATGAAGCAGATGATCTCATTGTCTTTATCAAGTACATATGTCAACAGCATGACATTGAAATCAAGATTCACAATGACATGATTTAAATGTTGAATAACATCAACAAGATCAACATTGAATTGAAAGCTATCAACATTGAGTTGAAAGCTACGCAGATAACGTGTCAGAATCATGTCTAAATGAATCAATCAGCGAAAGTCAGAGTTGAATAGTACTTGATCTTTAAAAATAGCTATAACTGAATATTAAGAATACAGAAGAAGATGAGTACAAAAGCTTTTATTTAAGTAATATTCAAAGACTGCGCTAAGTTTGAAGAGAATGTGTTTGTGACACAGGTAAAATATGATGTAGAAAGAAAGATGATGTTGATGAAAGAAAATAGAGACTGAGTCAGATCTGAGCTAGAGACACTGACTAGCTCTATTCAGTCTTGATACGCTTGTAACATAATGTTGAATGCTGTTCAAACGCGTTTACAGAAAGAAATGAAGAAAAAGAACATGATTATACATCATTTAGAAGCGACATCAAGTCAACTAAGCACTTTGATTTCGAAAGATCAATTCTCGAAGTCAATCAAGCTATCTGACTCATCTTTGTTCGAAGATTCAAGACAAAATGTGAATAATTGATTGTCTTGAATGCAAAACAAGCTGAAGATGAACAAGAATCATTTTTCTATTGAAGAAATGAAGATTGCATATGTGAAAAGTCGAGTCAGTGAAACGACGATCAAACACATAGCACTCAGAATGAGAAACATGATCACGAACTCATTTCTTGAAGCAGAAAAGATACTGTCAATCATAAATAAAATGTACAACAATCTCAATTAACATCACACAGCTCAACAACAGTTCTTGAAGCTGTATTAAAACAAGATCTTCTTTCATAAATTTTGAATGAAATTTCAAAGACTTAGTGTGAAACTAGAGTACAATAACGAAACTCTACTAGATGATCTTCAGCATAAGATTAGCTCAGATTTTCAGCGAGTCATGATCAATGAATGAACTATGAATTTGAACGAATTCGTCGACATCTGCATGCAAGTCAACGTTCGATTGATGAAATTGAATGCTTGATCAGCTCTCAAGACATCAACGACTCAAGTCACTTGCTTTATTGCTAGCATTTTGATGATGATCACGACTGCGATCTCAGCTTCAATCTCTGCATGAAAGAAACTCAGAATATCAAACGTTGATTCTGCTAGAGAGAAGTTGTTTAAAAAAGAACTTTGCTTCAAATGCAAGAAGTCAGAACATAAAGCATGCAACTGTCTTGAGTCAGTTCAGATGCACAAAATCGCAGCGAATTTGAAAAACAATCTGTTCTCGTCAAAGTAATGACTGAGAGTGTTAGAAATCAGCATAGAGTGAGTCATATGAGTGTAATGTAACGAGTATATAAATGCTAAGAAAGAAAAGTATCTAGAAGAAAAGAATCAACTATCTATATGATTCAGAAGAACATAAGCTAATTCTGAATAGAGTTGACTTTGAAACAAGTCTATGCTCTAGCGACGAGCGATCGACGATAGTTCTCAGAATAGTCATCAACATAGTCATCAACATGTTATGAACATGCCTGAATCAATCAGAGTTCAGATGACATTATGCCTAGTTTGAACCTAGCGCATCTCTATTGAACCCTTCGAGCCATTCTCAGCACTTCTTCCCGTTGTTCAGCACTTTCTTCATTCACCCCTTTCATCATTCTTTTAGGCAAACACATCTGACATATTACATCACATCTGTATCGAGCCTAGCGCAGCCTCAAGCCATTATTTATAGAAGAGCTCGCACTCTTTCTCTTCTGTATTCTTAATGTCTTGTTATAGCTACCTCTAAAGAGCAATACATACATATCAGCCTTGAGTCTCTTTGATTGAATGATCTAGGCACGGTTTCAACACAACATAGTCATCAATGAAGATGCATAGCTAGAATCGTAACATTACTCTCTCTCTTCAACGATTCATGTTTGCATGAATGTATTTTCTTAGTCTTGTGTAGAATTGAAATGTCTATTGTAGCAGACTCACTATGCAAGGTAGAAGTGTCATTGAAGCAGACTCACTAGTTGCATGTGAACGAGTCGACAGATTGATTCACTGATAGATAAAGTGATGTGAGTAGATAGATCATTGCATTGACGAAAGATGTCATTGAAGCAGACTCACTAGTTGCATGTGAACTAGTAGGCGAATCGATTCACTGATAGATAGAGCGATGAGAAAGTCATTGCATTGACGATGTCATTGAAGCAGACTCACTGAGAGTTTGCTTCTCAAGATAGAGACTTCACGCAGTTTTATGACTGACTTCGTTTGATTGTTCAACAAATTCGAAGAATTTCTTGCGAATCTGAATGAACGATTAATTCGCTGATCTTTGACCTAGTTGAATGATTTCAATCGTTTGTTTATACTCGCTGACCAGCGCATGAGTGAAGAAAGGTGAGTGCTGCTGCACAAACGCAAGTCACTAGATCAAAGTCAATAGAGAGTTGAAGAACTACTAGCAGAAGCACTTGAAGAAATCGATGCAGATTATTTCACTTCGTCTGTAACGAAAAAGCATTTATATAATGTTAGAAATCAGCATAAAGCGAGTCATATGAGTATAATGTAACAAGTATATAAATGCTAAGAAAGAAAAGTATCTAGAAGAGAAGAATCAACTATCTATATGACTCAGAAGAACATAAGCTAACTCTGAATAAAGTTGACTTCGAAACAAGTCTATGCTCTAGCGACGAGCGATCGACAATAGTTCTCAGAATAGTCATCAACATAGTCATCAACATAGTCATCAATGAAGATGCGTAGCTAGAATCATAACAGAGAGCGATATACTCATATTTTGCTTCATCAGCATGTCTGATGATTCATTTGATTTCAAGTCGTTCACTGTTGACATCATCTTGAGTAGTCTAGAAAAGATATTCAGATCTCTCGCTTTGATAAATACTGAAGTCACTGACATGACTTTCATTAATGAATCTTTGATGTCAAAGCTATGTGAACACTTTGATATTCAGTTAATATCGCTGTGAAAATCAAAGTCAATTTGATCGTATGATGAAATCTTTGATCAAAAGTCAATTACATACACTCTGTATACATCAATCATGATTCAAGAACACAAGAATGAAATGATGTCTTTATTGATAACTGTTACAAGTGTATCAAGACTGAATAGAGCTAGTCAGTGTCTTTAGCTCAGATCTGACTCAGTCTCTATTTTCTTTCATCAACATCATCTTTCTTTCTACATCACATTCTATTCATGTCACAAACACATTCTCTTTGAACTTAGCGCAGTCTCTGAATATTACTTAAATAGAAGCTTTTATACTCATCTTCTTCTGTATTCTTAATATTCAGTTATAACTATCTTTAAAGATCAAGCACTATTTAATTCTGACTTTCGCTGATTGATTCATCTAGACATGATTCTGACATTATATTAAGAATTCGTTAATCACATGATATTGATCTCATTACTCATTCAACATACTCATACAGACAGAATGAGTTTAAAGAAATTCATTTACCTGATGATTGATGCAATCAAAAGACTGAACAACACTAGAAAGTTTAATAGAATCAACAACAAGACTGTTTGAATCACTAAACAACTTATCACTCACTAAGTATGCAAAGTTCACTTGATCAAGAGAATCAATTCATTCTCATGAAACAGATGAGTAAAAATAAGCTGTTCAACTCGATTAAGAGAATCGACGATAAAGAATCTTCGTGAATTGCTTGAGAATCACTCAAAAACTCACGAAACAGAAATATCTTTCTAATCAACAACATTCTCTTCTGAAGATTAAACACTTGATCATACGTCTTCATTAATACTGTTGAGCATCGTCATTCACTCAATCTCGTTCTTTCTTCAAATTTCATCATGTCAAAACATTCATTTATTGAAGAACGTTTCAAAGAATTTCAAAGTCACTTTTCTCAAACTTCTGAGACTGATTCATTGAAACTCTCTAGTGCTGAAACAGTAATATCTTCTGTTTCTATTGAAAATTAAAAGACTTGATGCATGATTCTTGACAGAGAAACAGATTGACTCAACGAGCTGAGTAAACAACGAGATGACGAAATCAAAGAGTTGAAGACTAGACTTCAAACTAAAGAAATCACTTCTTCTTGTTTCATCTACTCTGAGCGTTCTAAATCTCAGAAAATATCTGATTCTTTCTAATTTACTGACGAAAAGAATTCTACTTGGAAAAACTGATACAACAAAATTCAGAATAAACTAGAGATCAACGTTGATCTCTTTTCAAATGAACGAGTCAAACTGAGCTATGTACATTTCAGATTATTCAATGACGCAGCTGATGTTACTCAATCTAGACGTGAACATGACTGTATCAATCTTTATAAGATCATTGATGATCTTTTGAAAGAACTAGCTGAGTTGTTCAATGATTCAGATAAGAAAGTCAACTTTTGTAGAAAATACTACAACTTGATTCAAGAATCAAAGAAGTTCAGTGAGTTCTACACTCAGTTTCAACAATTATCTTTCTATCTGAAGTATCACGAAAAGCAACTGATCATCGATCTGAAAGATAAAATAAACTTTCATCTTTGATTCATTTGAATAGATCAATTAGTTCAATCTGATTTTCTCAAAGAGATTCATTTCTACTTGATTCATTTGAATAATGATCAACGAGTCATTCAAAAAATCAAGAACAAAGTCAATCTCATTAAACATGTCAATGATTTGTCAAAGATCATCTTTCATAAAGCTGTTGTTACTCAGTCAGTCAATCATTCAAAATCTGATCATCTAAAGTCGCGTGACGCGATTTTAACTAACGTCAAGAAAGCAGATGTTCTAGTCGAAACCTGTTTTATATGTCATAAATCAGATCATAGCTCTAAAAAGTGTTCTGATCAATCTACTAGAATCAATGCAGTGAACTATCAAAAGCTAAATGTCATTTTCAAAAGAAATAGATATTCTCTATCATTGATAGACGAGATCATTGATAAAATAGTGAGTTGCAAGCATCTGACTAAATTGAACATCATATCAGCATTCAACAAACTTTGAATGCATTTTGATAGTGAGAATTACATCACTTTTATCACTGCTTTAAAAGCATATAAATACAAGATGCTATCATTCAAACTGACTAATGAATCAATCTTCTTTTAGCAATATATGAATGATGTTTTATGAAACTTTCTGAACGACTTTTGTCAAGTCTATCTAAATGACATTCTCATCTATAGCAAAATGAGAAAGAAACATAGAGATCACGTCAAACTAGTATTAAGTTGACTACGCGAAGCTGAACTGCAGATGAATATTTGAAAGTGCAAATTCAATGTAAAAGAGACTGTCTTTCTAGAAGTCATCGTATCAGAACTAGATCTTCGTATGAATTTCAGCAAAGTGACAGTCATAGTCAGCTGAATCATTTCGATCAATCTAAAAGAAATTCAGAGCTTCGTGAAATTTGTTAACTTCTATCGTCGTTTCATTAAAAACTTCTTGAAGCTAGTCAAATCATTCACTCAGCTGACAAGAAAGAACACATCTTTTGTTTGAAATGAGATCTGTGTTCAAGTCTTTGACAATCTAAAGAAACAAGTCAGCTTGATCTTAATACTTCGTCACTTCAATTTCAAACAACAAGCTATTCTGAAGATCAATGCTTTGAACTATGTAAAAGATGAAATACTATCTCAGTATAATGACAAGAAAGTTCTTCATTCAATGATCTTTTACAGTAAAAGCATAATTCTCGCTGAAATCAATTATTACATCTATGACAAGAAATTGCTAGTCATTATTCAATGCTTCAAACACTGACGACTCAAGCTGAAGTGCATTGAACTACTCATTCAGATATTCATTGATCATCAAGCTTTGAAGATCTTCATGAAAAATAAATAGTTGAGTTGACAACAAGTCAACTATTTGAACATTCTGTCAAAGTTCAACTTTCAGATCATCTTTAGATCAGGCAAAATGAATACTAAAGTCAATGCTTTAACTTGAATGTCTCTAGCAAACATCTCTGAGTCAGCTCAACAACTTAAAGATCATTTTCAGACTATTCTGACTTTCGATAAAGTCAATGTTCTACTTGTTAAATCGAAAGCAAATCTCTATCAATGAGTATGTATGATCAATCAAATGAATGAGCTCTGCAATGAATATAGACAAGTTATGAACGAGAATAAGCTCAAATTTCATACGACTAAATTGAAGAACTGCGAAATCATTGACAGCGTTCTCTTTAGAAAAGACTTACTGTGAGTTCTCGAGAATATGCATACGAAACTGCTACAAGAAGTGCATGATCAATCTTCAATCTCTCACTTCGACAATAAATGAATCATTGATTTAGTTCAGCGTTTCTACTATTGATCAGATCATCGAGCTACTATTTGACAATACATTCAAAACTGTCATGCTTATCAGCGAAGCAAAGTCTCTAGAAATAGCATCAATGAACTTCATCATTTTTTTTCGATTTCACAGAAACGCTGAAAAATATAGCTATGAACTTCATCACTGAACTATCTCTGTCAGAAGACTATAACGTCATTTGCATAATCATATGTTGTCTTATCAAAGAACATCACTATGTTTTCTGTCATTGAAAAGATGATGACATCTCAGTTGAAGAAACGGTTTGAATCATGCTATGAAACGTCTATTGACTGCATGATATACTCAGTTCTATTGTTTCAAACAAAGACTTTCAATTCATATTGACTATGTGAAAGAGTCTTTGCAAGCGACTGAGAATCACAGCTAGTTTATTCACAGTCTATCATTCAAAGATCGATGATCAGACGAAACGAGTCAATCAAGACGTTGAACGTGAACTTAGAATCTATTGCAATTACATGCAGAATGACTGAGTTAAATGAATATTTATGATGAAATTCAGCGACAATTTCAATATCTTCTTAATCATCTCAATGATTTCTTTCTACTTCAATAAAGAATTTCACTTTCGAATGAGTTTTGATTCAGATACGACTGACTATGAAACAACTCATGAACGACTTGAAGCTAGAAAAGCAGATGATATTGTCATCTGAATGAAAGAGCTACTGAGCTTTGATCATCAACAATTGAAAAAGATGAAGCTGATCATCAAAGTTCAGATCAATAAACATAGATGAAACGTCATTTATAAAGTAAATGACTGAGTTTGACTATCTTTCAGAAATGTCAAGACAACGAGACTTTGCAAAGATTTGAAAGATAAACAACTAGAATCATATCAGATCACTGTCAAAGCAAGAGTCTTCTATCATCTTCATCTATCAGTCAGTATGAAGCATCTGCATTCGATGTTCAGCTCAAAGCTACTGTGATTGTATTTAGAAAATCTTCTATCAAAACAGCATGCAAAACTTCTCAGACTCATCATTATTGATGATGATGATGATGAACATTGAAAGATAGATGACATTCTGAACTTCAGATGCTATTGAGGTTGAATATAGTACAAGATCAAATGAAAAGATCTAGATAAAGACAATGAATGATACTATGTTGATAAAGATGAATTTAATGACTTCGAGAAAGTTTTGAACGAATTTCATGCGCTATACTCAAGAAAGTCACGCTAGTATCGAAATAACTCAATAAGAAAGCAAGCAAATGAGCGACATTCATGCGAACATGAATTTTCAAAGAAAAAAGTAATGTTACGAGTGTATCAAGACTGAATAGAGCTAGTCAATGTCTCTAGCTCAGATCTGACTCAGTCTCTATTTTCTTTCATCAACATCATCTTTCTTTCTACATCATATTCTACTCGTGTCACAAACACATTCTCTTTGAACTTAGCGCAGTCTTTGAATATTACTTAAATAAAAGCTTTTGTACTCATCTTCTTCTGTATTCTTAATATTCAGTTATAGCTATCTTTAAAGATCAAGCACTATTCAATTTTAACTTTCGCTGATTGATTCATTTAGACATGATTCTGACAATAACTCATCTAGATCAGCACAAGATAATCATTGAAAATTTCTGATTGAAAAGAAATCAAATTTTGGTAAATTCTGCAAATGATCGATTAATATCATTGTTGAAGATTCGAACATTGAAATCTGCTGTTTCAAAAGCAAGCAGTCAATCAGCATTTCACAGATCTGAGTCAAATGAAATCTGCAAAATGAAATGAAAGAACTTGAACTTGATTGTTACATCAATGATTATCTTGAAGAGATCTTCGAATCAGAAATCAGTGAATAGATTCATTGAATCTGCTTTCATAACAAAGCAAAGCACTTAAGTTGATCTCAATCAACTTCGTCTCTTTCAGTCAACTGAGAAAAAGAAACTCGTTAATATTATCATGATCGAAGTCGCTGCATATCAAACTCTAGTCAAGAATAAGAAGATCAAGATCTTCTTCTTGATTATTAGTGAAATCAACAAAGCGCTTAGCTCAGTCGAAGATTTCGCGAAACTGAATGAAATGATCTCTGTCATGTCATTAGATGAACTGAAGAAGAAGCTTTCGCTAGTTTATCATGACTTTCTGAATGTTTTTGATAGAGAAAAGACAACGCAGTTGCTCTTGCATTAATCATACGATCATAAGATTGAATTAGAAGATGAAAGTCAATCTTCTAGAAGTCGATTGTATTTCATGTTGAGTCACAAGTTGCAAAAGATCAAGAAATATTTAAAAGAAAACTTGAAGAAGAAGTTTATTACACTCAGCAAAGCTCTCTTCGCTTCGTCAATACTATTTGTTGAAAAGAAAGATGATAGTTTTCGCTTTTGCATAGACTATCGAAAACTGAATGCTCTGATCAAAAGAAATCGTTATTCAATACTCTTGATAGACGAAGTACTAGCTCAAATTCAAGACAGTAAGTATTTGACTTGACTCAACATTATCGTTGTGTTTAATAAACTGCAAATGAGTTCAGAAAGTGAGAATTTAACTACTTTTGTTACTTTCTTCAATGTTTACAAGTATAAAGTAATGCTTTTTGAATTAATCAATGAATCTGCGTTCTTTCAGCACTATATCAACGATGTATTGTTTGAATGTCTGCATAAATTCTGTCAGACATATTTGAATGATATTTTTATCTACAGTAAGATCTTGAAGAAACATAGAACTCATGTGAAAGAAGTGCTAGACAAGCTTTGTGAAGTCGACTTGCAGATAGACATTGACAAGTGCAAATTCAAGATTCAGAAAATCTTGTTTCTTGAATTACTGATATTCATTAATGATTTACGAATGAACTCTTGAAAAGTAGATGTGATTCGAAACTGAGAAGTGTCATGATCATTAACTCATGTGCAGATCTTCATTGACTTCTGCAATTTCTATCGACAATTCATAAAGAACTTCTCAAAGATTGTTCAGCTTATGATAAAGCTGACTTGAAAAGATCATTTTTTTGAATGAACAGAAATCTGTCAGATGATCTTTGAAGAATTAAAGCAACAGATGATGACAGTCTTTGTTCTGAAGCATTTCAACTTGATTAGAAAAGCTATTCTGAAAACAAACTTCTTGAACTATGTGAACGACGAAGTATTGTCTCAATATGATGATGAAGACATTTTACATTCAGTGATCTTTTATAACAAGAACATGATTCTCGCAGAATGCAACTACGAGATCTATGACAAAGAACTGCTGATCATTATTCGCTGTTTGAAACATTGATATCTTGAATTGAAATGTACAAATATTTCAATCAAGATTTTCATCGATCATCTGAATTTGAAGTACTTCATGATCATCAAAGAACTGATCAGATGACAAGCTAAATGAGCTGAGAAGTTATTTGAATATAACTTCAAGATCATATGTCAGTCGAGAAAACAGAATCTGAAAGTTGACGCGCTGATCAGAATGTCAAACGTTAAGTCAGTTGAAGCAAAGAATGATTGTAAGCTATATTAGCATTAAATGCTATTGTCAGAAGACAGATTTGAACTTCAATCAATAAAAGATGATCAGAAAGCTGATCAAGATCTGATTCAGATCTTGCTCAGATCTGACTCAGAATCTGACTCAGATTCAAAACTCAAATTGAAAGTTAATCAAAATTCGATCAAAGAGATGATTTCTATTCAGAATCAAATTATAGTCGAAAATCGAATGAATCAACTGTGCTTCGATATTCAAATAATTATGAAACAGAACAGAAAGACTTGTCAAGATATTGATCTAGACAATTGCAAAGTACTTGATGAAGTACTCTGAAAAGATGATAGACTATGAATTTTTCAGTCAATAATCATTCTATTGATAAGAAAAGCACATGATTTTTCGATCAGTGATCACTCTGACATGAATCAAACATTGAACTTACTGAGACGATTATATTGCTGATTGAAGATGAGAATGACAATCAAACGCTACATTTGAAACTGTTACGTTTGTCATAAATCAAAAGCATCGAGAGATTGAATTAATGAACTGCTGAAGTCATTGCTCATATTCAAGCAATGTTGACAGAACATATCATTAAACTTCATTATTGATCTATCAAAAAGTGATGAAAGCAACGCGATTCTGACAGTCATAGATCGATTGTTTAAGAAACGACACTATATATTGTGTTGATCAGATGATGAAGAAATCTTCGCAGAATAAACAGTCAAACTACTGTTGATATGAATCTTCAGAATTCATGAACTATCAAGATCAATAGTGTTTGATCGTGATTCACAATTCATATTGATTGTCTGAAAGTCTTTATGTTTGAGACTAAACATCAAGGTGAAACTATTCATCGATTATCATTCTCAAATCAATGATCAGATAGAAAGAGTGAATCAGAATGTAGAATGATATTTACGAAGTTACTGCTCATATATGCAAGATGATTGATTCATCTGATTATTCATGATTGAATTCATTGATAACAATGCTATTTCATCGTCAATTGAACAGTCAACGTTCTTTCTGAATAAGAACTTTCACTCTCATATAAGCTTCGATTTGAATTCAATCGAATATGAGATCACTCAAGCTAGAATTGAAGCAAACAAAGCAGAAAATATATTCGAACACATAAAATGATCACTAGCATTGATCAAGCAAGTCTTGACAAGAGTCAGAGTCACAATGAAGAAACAGACTGACAAGCATCGAAAGAAAATGATTTACAAGATAAATGACATGATGTTTCTGAATTCTAGAAACATAATGATCTCACGATCATCAAAGAAGCTAAACGATAAAATGCTAGAACTTTTCAAGATTTTGATTGAGATTGAACATGCTTATTGACTGAAACTATCATTGACTATGAAGATACATTCAAAGTTTGCATCAAATCTGCTGCAACTAGATTTGAAAAACTCGCTGAATGAACAATGAAATGAATCGTCTGACTCTATAGTGATTGATGACGAAGATGAATGAAAGATGAAGAACATACTGAACTTCAGACACTATGAATGAAATAAATGACTATAATATCGTGTTAATTGAAAAGAATACAACGTCAATCTACATTGATACAACGTTGATGAAAGTGAATTTGAAGAATGCTTGAAGATCATAAATGACTTTCATGAATGATATCTGAACAAGTCAAGATAGAAATTGACTTAAGAAAGATCAATCAAACTGCAGTAATGAGAACATTGCTAAATGAAGAGAAGAAGTAATGTTGCAATCATGCACTTCGAGTTAGTTTAACATAGATCATGTCAGACTATCATAAACTAGTATAAAGCTGATGTTGACACGCTAGCGATCTAGCGTGTTTTCATGAGTAAAACTTATGATGTGTTGCATCTTTTTTCTTCTTCAGCTTTGAACTTCTAGTTAGAATACACTCATATGATTCGCTCTATGCAGACTCATAACAATTAATAAATGATCAATCAACTTTTCTTTTACAAATTTGAATGAAAATACAACAAGTGTTAATGATTCAGATTAATCTAAGATTAATTCTAGATTAATCATTTAATGATTAATCTCATATTTGATAAATTGAAGTAAATCATAAATGAGCATTTATTGATTTAATTAACATTCTACATTCTTGATTGAAAACATACTGATTAGTGATTGATTAGTGATTGATGATTGATTAATCAATTATAAAAAGTGATTGTGTATTGATCATGAAGTAGTTACAGGTGTAAAGGTTCATGCGACCATGAAATCTATGTGTGAGCTCGAGCGTTAGCGTGAGTCTTAGCTTCGAATGATCGGCATGGTCGCGCGACCTCTAGTATGGGTCGCGCGACCTACATCCTCACTTTGGTCCGTACAGTACCTTGGTTGGAGCGCTTCAAGTCGGCTAGAATCGGCTAGTATTCTGAGACAACTGGCGTCTGGGTTGGGAGAACCCTTTTTCGACGTCAAGCGCTTTTCCTTCTCCATTTCCTATTCATGGCCACATATTATGTAGAACGGATTCAAAATCGGACTTGACTCGCAAAGAGTTCCAGCGATTCCGAAGTCCTCTGAATCCTGTCCACACGAAGTTTTGATACTTGCATCAGCATTGCACTTCTGGCATTATGCTCGACGTCGACAATTGCTACCTTCTTTTCCAGTGTGCTCATGAAATACGAGGTAAACATTGGCGTAAATCTGATTTGTTTTAGCAAATCAGAACAGCCCTGCCGAAGCTACTGTGGCTCTTGGGAAACGGCTAAATGTGGTCCATAAATGCTTTCGAGGCTTCCGAGAACGAAGCTAACCATTGGATGCTGTCGGTTTAGAAAGTTCCCAAGCATTATTCCACAAATAAACGAAAGGTCTCGTTTGCTTGTAGAGTGCGCAGTCGAGCGCTGAATATCACACAGTGTCGTCAGCTGGTCCAGCGTCGTGATTAGTTCCATGCCTATAGGGAATAGACGGATACTTCTGTATGGCCTAGTTGCCTCGACACGACGTATTGAAAGCGAAAAGTCAGTCAGACTTTTGGACGGCGTTGTACCTGGAAAGGAGAAGAGCAGCGGCAGCAAAGACCTCATTTTCCATTGACCGTCCAAAAGCAACTATACCACGAAATAGCGGGGCTGACTTCTAATCGTTATAAGAAAGCTCAAG
>JAABUL010000145.1_pt1 | contig 142642 bp, 120 predicted proteins | sample 5559151 | NCBI WGS metagenome assembly JAABUL01 (sample SAMN10711876, study PRJNA513368) | rock metagenome | isolation source: Antarctica rocks | place: Antarctica: Victoria Land, Pudding Butte sud | reverse complement strand
TGCACGGCGGCTTTCCTGGCCACGCAACGTCCTAACATCGTTCGAACTGCGTCGGATTGAGATCTCTTGGCTCTTTTGACTTCTATTCGGACACAGAATAGAATCAAAAGGTTCGTAGCCGGCACCATGTACAGGTGAATCTCGTTGCCAGCCACTGCGGTATAGTTCGAAAAAAACCTTTTGATAAATTTGTAAACTAAATATGGTCACAATATAACTTAGGTAGACGCGAGTGGACTGTATTGATCTTCGAGTAGGTGGTTTTGAAAGTATCATGACTCTGCGGCAGTGCACGACTGTTACTTACTGGAGCATATTATCATGAGAACTTTCGATCGAACCGTTGGAGGTGATTCGAGGAAACGAAGAGTCATAGGCTCAGGAGCAATTATCGCTCTGAGCAGTTGTCTGCTCTCGCAGTAATTGCGGCCCTAAATGATGCGGATTCGTTCGTACGAGCTTCTGACACCGAATTCAAAGGATTGGTGATGGTATCTTCACATACGATACGAGTGTCTCTGGCGTGAAAGGAGGCCTTTTTCGGATAACCGGATAAGCTTTGTCTATGAAGACATCGTTAGTGAATAATCAAAGTCAATGTACATCACATTGCAAGACTAGTTCACGTACAGTTCTAAGCACATGCCTTCTCTTAGCTACCTCATTCCGATACAATCATCACAAATACCGATTCTCTTGGAGATCTCCCACAGAGTGTGACGTAGGTGCAGTCACGAATAACTGTGTGCAGTAGTGAATGGTGATGTCGATATCTATTACTTAGATGTTTTCTTCGCACTGCTAATGACCTTCTTGAGATCTTCCACGTTGCTTTCGTTGGTTGTAGAATTGTCGTCGCCTCGCTTCTCAACCGTCAGGCCTTGTATGGTGTTGTAACTCGAGGTGGGACTTGTTATTACGCATGGGCACGCCAGTGGTCACTTGCTTGGGAAGGACATTTTGCTCTGGGTTGTTGCGATTGATCGCTCGTCTCTTTTTTCAAATAACGAGGAGAATCTCCTTCCGTTTGTACTTTTTTGATATTCTGACAGATGGCTAGTTCCATCGGTTCGTTATCATCCATGCAAAAGCTGTTTTCTAACGAACATGGTTAGCCTGACCAAATCTGACTGGATTTAGCGGTAATGACCTTACTAAATCCCATGCTATTGGCAAGAACCAAGCCGGTGGAAATCCCCCAACCGATATGATTGTCACATCCCAACAAATCAATACCTGTATTAGTAGTACCAGAATCATTGTTCGTACCAATCGTTTCAGTTGTAGATGGAAGCCCATCATAGGTGTAATCCCGTTGCACTTATCCAGAAGTACTGTCAGTCTAAGTACCTGATATGATTCATGTTGCACTACGCTCCGCGCATGTGAAGTCTTCGTAAAGAGGCCGTGATAGCCAGAAAGCTCTTAGCTCTTAGTGTAAACATCTTCGTAGCAACCTTCGTAGGAACCCTGATGGATCAACTTCGTCACATCTAATTGAACAGGCTTTTTCTTTTTCTCGAGGCGGCTCCAGATTCTCTGTGCGGCAGCGAAATTCTTGTCTATTTTCTTCTTCGCTTATATCTTTTCTTTTTTTGATCTTAATCCTTTTCTGGGTAGCGTTGACCCTAAAAGCAAATCTTTGTTCGCAAGTATGCCCCCCGTAGTGAATAAGCCCTTATTTCAACTTCCACTTGGCAACATCTAGAAAATGCTTGAGACGTACAAGCAAGGTAAGTTTCTAGGCCGTGACCTTAAGACGATTCTGATGACGAGATAGACGGGTGTAGAGACCTCCTTGGGGTTGCGTGAGTCCCATGTCCATCTATAAGTTCAGTAAGCTCCACGAGTCTTCCGGCCGTCACTCTGTTATGAGCATACTTTCCAAAGTTGCATGTTCCTGAACCTTCTAGGCCTCTTACACGTGACATATCTATCCTCAGTCAAACCCGCAGATTTCTAGTGTTATGGTCGAGATATGATTAAATCAGATGGTGAAACGGTAATTCCTAAGTGCCAGATGCATATGCGTCGTATTCAATTGCACGTAATTTCGATATTTCTTGTTCGTCTGTTTCTCTGTATGCACACTCAGCATTAGCCGCGGGCGACAATCCGAGTAAACCGGAGTAGATGACAATAGCGAGCTGACTTCCCCTGTGGCAACGACTCCTCAAGTACACCGGTTGACACTGAAGGGCTATTCGAGCTTCCGCTTGAAGAGTTTCAACTGTGCTTTGTTGTTCAAAGGCTTGCCTTTACTATTTCCTATGTGCAAATCATGGGCCTGGTGACATAGACATACCCTAAGTGGGATACCTGTCTGCCTCCTTACTGCACCAAGCTCATGCTGAATACTCAATATTGTTGTATAAACGCCCTTGGATAATCAACTGCATAAGGGGCGGCTTTGTGTTGTTCGTTCTCGTGAGTCTGTACCCATGCATATGAATAAGTATACAAAGAGTTGAGCTTTACAGGCTGTTTCAAGAGAAGGCCAGATGAATAGTTGGTGGTGTTCTTTGCTGAGTGTTCCTATGGCGAAATTTGAGAATAATAGTTAACTGTTGATGTGAAGCAGCATTCGTTTTGATCAACGGCCAATTAACCGCATGCAATTGTCTTCGGTGTGTCAATTCAGTACTGCGAAACTATTCACTTTCTTGAACGTCAAGAACGTTTTCGTCGTGAGATGGCAATCAAGCGTTTCGTACCACACAAACATGTCTCAAAGTCATGGCCACTGCAAAAGTCTAAGCTCTTCGTAAATTTTCAGTATGCAGACATTCGCTCGTTCAAGGCCTTTACTAGTAGTTGATTATGTGAGAGCCACTAGCTACTTGAACTGAGCGCGACCGTCGTAGTCTTTGAATTGGCGGTTTTAGGACAGTTATGGGTGTATCGGCATCAGGCACCAGCATTGGTCATATCTAGGTCCACCTATCTTATCGGTTTTCATGGTTCGATTCAGTTGATCGACCATCTTATAATGATTGGGGGGGAAGTGACATTGTGAAATAAAGCGATCCCAATATGCGAATGCTCTTGTGCGCGAATCTCTGTAAGATCGTGAGGTCCCAAACAAAGATGAGATTCCTTGGCCTCCTTCCACAAACATTCGATTGTACAGCAAGTCTACGTCCGTCGTAGCAGGATCCAGCATCGATTTTAAGCGGAACCGTGTGTAGATATGCAATGTCAATGTTCTCCGGTATCCGAGTTTATCGACATTCTGAAGCTCTGTATCTCAAATCAGTCTTGATCATGTCTCTCGTATGACGACGACAAATGTCATTTCCGGGAAGGTGTCTTGCATGTGTCGCCAACCCTCGACGTTCAAACACAAACACTCCAGCCCGTGCAAGACAAGGTAGATGATAGCTGTGGGTTGGAACGCATGTAGTTAACTCAAGTAACGTAACCTTCAAGCAAAGTAGCAAAATAACATTCTTGGATCAAGGCCCTCTCCCTAGCAAGCTCTGGTAACGTTCGCCAATGCAAAATTGCAAGGGGGAACACAGAAGCAGCGAGATGATCTTATGTATTGGGACGTCCCAGCTGCGGGCCCCTTCTCTCAATAATGTGGTTCTCATGTAACTGTCCCTATAAGGTCGTACACGCACAACGTGCAGACTTTGAGGTCCTCCTGCTTTGAGCCTTGGCTTTGCCTTCAGCGAGCCATTCCTTCCACAGAATCATCTTCGGATATCTATAATCACACCTCCCTTGACGAGTATTTCTGTACTAGACCGTTACCCGTCACCTTATCTTATGAAAGGTGATGGGACGACAAGACCAATGGTCAGACCAAAGTTGACGGGTTGAGGCCAATGTATAGAGGCTTCGGCGTTAAAAAAATAAATAGTCGGTTCCATGTATTGAGTTAATTTTTTTTATCTACACTGAGTTTCTTTGGCTTCGTGTGCTTTTCCACTGACCGCCTCACTCATTAGAAGACGGCGAAGCACACGCAATGGATGTAAAGATGATGTGAGAGGTATCCAGTGTGGTAAATGAACACCATAAATCTTCTATGTTGCTAGATTTTTTCGAATCGTACCTATTGAGTGGTTTGTTGCTCCAATTCTCCAGCTTCTTCTTTGATAGTGTGGTATTAGGTCTCCCTGGTTGCTCGCCCTTAGATTGATGGGTGATAGTTCAGAATTGCCTTGAGGTATTAAAATAAATCCGGGGAGAAGACTCACGGCGACCCTTATCGGACGTGTTCGTTACTTGGTTGATATATTCATTATAATTTCATATAATAGCCCGAGAGATAGAGCTTGACCGCGTCCGGTAGAGAATAGTGTTCGGCCACAACGATATTTTCTTGTTAAGTATATTCTATATATATATCTCGTAAGAGATGGTGTTTGATTTTCCTCGTCAGATACGTCTTCTGCCAATGTACCCGGACGAGAACCAGGACTTTCTGCCGAAACTGTTCTGCCACAGCAATAAGACAATCTGATAAAGAATTCGACATTTGGCCCCAGTCCGAGGCCGTCATCCTGGTTATTAGTCTGAGAAGTGCTTTCGGGCCTGAAATCAACAATTCTATATCCTTATCATAATTCTTAAGCTTCTTAGTCGTTAAAGATTTGGTAGCTTGTTTGTAGGCCCCAGACTGCTTGTGAGCGGTCGAGTCAATGTCTTTGAGGGTCTGCGACTTCTGTAGGAACCGTTCAGCCATTTCCAGCGAGCCCAACTAAGAAGGGTGCAGACATGTCTATATACCAGCCTATTGTCCTTCTCTCAGTTCCGACATCAGAACGATGAACTAACATTTATGTTAAATATAGCTCAGAGCTTGTGCCAATTCCTTTATGAGACAATTCATGTTGGGTGCCCTCCTCGAATGCAAATAGGGCGGCGGCGGTGACGGCAAAATTAACATCTTCGGTCTTGCGTTTGCTGCCGAGGATGACGAGCGAGGCACTGTCAATAACGAGGAACTCGGCACGCAGAGAGAACGATAGCAGCAAGAAGGTTGTAGCGTAAGCCTCTGACCGGGCGACCTTTTGGCCGGGGCCAATGTCTGGCATTGCGCGAGTGGTGGCGGCGGCGGTGACAATATGTAACAGTAGTAGTAGCCGCGGCAAGATATAAGCCTCATTCCCGCTGAGAAAGTTGGTGGCGTACTTTCCAGTCTCTAATCTCAGGATTCTAGGTCGTATTTTATTCCTCCAGTGCAGAGTAAGACTCCTGAGTTCTAATCCTCCTATCGTACCTTCGGCTCAGATAAGCATTTTTGCGAAAATTGGGCAATTGTATTCATGGCCTGAGCCTAGCATGACGCCAGGTCTAGTTAAGTAGGCAACCACGAGATGTTGCTCTCTAGTGAAGGCTTTTGTGAGGCGATGCGTGACCACATTATCGTTGACTGTAGAAATTGAACGGGCAGTCCACTCTAGAGTCTGGTGAAAGGATCTGCAACGCATGTACAAACACGAAGGCACTCCCTGAAGCGTCATCTGCAACACACTGAACCCGTGAAAGAGAGTCGAGAGAGCAATTGACACGGCGCCTTAGTGTTTCACAGAATTGAGACTTCCTGTCCGCCAACCACTGCATTCGTGGACTCGGGATCGTGTAAAATACTGGATTCTTCAAGACCTATGGGATCTCTACTCTCGAAGATTTTCGCCCCGATGACTCGAGTTTATTTCGAGATGGGACCAGTCTTTGACCAGCTTTGAATTCCAGTGACGGCTCACTTTTATCTTTTGCGGGGAACAATGTTGATGACGATAATGTTCGCAATACCGTTTGTTGTCGAAAGCCAATCTTTACAGTATTCAAACAACAGAAGCCCAGATGTAATAACCCTGGGGTACTATCAGAACCCCATTCGTCTCAGGTCCAAACCGTTCGCTTTTTCGTTATTGACATGTCCCGCGATATCTTCTTAGCACTACGGCCACACCGGAGGTATAATGTGTCTCCGCAATAGTAAGATATTAGTAGAGGATGATACGGCGTGGGACGACACCGAGTTTTATTACAAACCAGAATATTGTTCTTGAGGCGAAACCGCAAACACACCACAGGCCATAGGTAGCTATCCCTGCGCTGCCTTGAGCGATGATTTGTAACCGAAGGTCATGAAAAGAGCGACTAGATTAGTAGCCGGGGCGAATATCGAAGTAAGAAGCTCCATTGACGGAGTTTTGACGTTAGAAACCTACTGACGGAGGGCAGGTGCTCGACCAGACGGACTAGATTGTAGAAAGGTAGGCCTCTTCAGCACTTAGGTCTACATGCCTACGAACAACGATACTAACATCTGTGATATTGATGATGCAAATAACTCGGGGCTATATAGAGATAAGTTTATTCAAAGGTATAACAAATGCGGGTCTGTGCAGGCGGGTGTTGATCTTTGAAGTTCCTCATGAATTTTGAATGGTAGAGGACTGGATGCTATTTAGTGCTCGTTTGGCTCCTGGTAGTTGAAGGATGAATAGACTGAGTGCAATGAATACCTGTTCTCGTTTCTGGTAGCTGAGGTTTGCTTTGCGAATTTCTGGAGGAATAGAGAGCAAGTAATAGCAAAGAGGATCAGTACGAGGATTGAATAGCAATCGTATAGATATGAACTCACTCGTCGATGGTGATAAAGGTATTGTTCAGACGGTAGGATGTGAACCTTGATGGGAATTTGTAGTGGAAGAACACTAGAGGAGCACCAGTGAAGAAGACGCTAATGCCTCGATGAATCCTCCTTGAAGCTGAGCTCCAGCCATGAGACGAAAAATTAACTGATACAGATCTCATATGATAAGGATTGAAGAAAAGACCAACGAAGCAGAGAAAATGCAAAGATGCCAGAAAAGTAATAGATGACCCGCATGTACAAATTATAAGGGTATGCCGTGAGGCGACACGATCTAAAGAAAAACAACGCTTTTCGGGTATACCCATTGCAGTCAAACCATCCTAGCAGTCACATAATCCAGACACCCTCGCTCAAGTCGTGGCACAAATAAATCGAAAGTTCTGTTGTTCCTCGCGCCAACATTACCTCTCTCACCTTCTTCTCCCATCAACCCTCCTCTCTAGCCCCTCGACTCGGGCTCTAAAACCCTTAACGATGTCCCGGATGTGTCGCACTTTGTCAAACTCGACCTCTAGCTCGTCTATCTGTCGTAGTATCTCGCGAAAACGTGCTATTTCAGCGTCGGCTGCCGCCATTGCGTTGCCGGCCCGGGAGGACTGAGTAGAGGTTGAGATTTGGGTTTGCGCGGTAAGCTGAAGAGAATAGCTGTTTAGTATAATGTTGCTGACGGATAGACTGAAATGGGCAGCGAGAGTTGGAGAGGTGAGGGAAAGCAAAAGGGCGGACAAGGTAGTCTAGTTTCCTTATGCAGCCCTTAATTTTGAACTGTCATATAGCAGTGAACGTACACTTTCAACCCTATTCTGTATCGCCCCCATCAAGCGCTCAAAATGCTGCCCCAAGAGTGCCAGACTCCCCGGGTCAAGCACCAGCCTGCCCTGGCCAGAGGAAGCCGCGCTGGCTGCGCGCGACGTGGAAGCTGATGTGCGCGAATGGCCGCGGCCTCGGGTTGAGGTGGAGTGTGCATAATTCTGGTTGACTAAGGCGATTTGCTGATGCTGACGGAGGATGTGGACTTCGGACTGGGAGAGACCGAGCTGGGAGTCAGGGATGGAAGCAGGAAGGGAGGTCATGGGTGTAGACCTCCTCACATGTTCGGTGAGGGAGAGCAGATGTGGGGGAATCGCATCGCGATGAGGGAAGAAGAGGGTTTATTAAGAGGATTACGAGTGGTCAGACCATAGGTGTTGGAGGGCTTGGGCAGCAGTAAGGCGAGGAGCTTTTTTGAGATGGGCACGTGATTGGGTTCAACGGCTAAGCTCGGCAGGGTTACTTCTACGGTGACCAATTTGGTGTAACGATGTTGTTTCTCGGTCCAGTTCGGTTTTGGCACGACTCTTCTCAATGAAAACAGCCGGTTGCTTCTTCGGGGGCTTGTTCTGAAGCACACAATGAAGCGAACCATTCTTCTGTCAAATTGTAATCATCGCGGTGGTCTCATCTGCTCAAAGCCATCAACGTCTTCTTGCAAAATATGTGTGCTTTTCACGCCTAGGAACAATGTTCCACTGTAGAGCTGGCAAAGGTATCCGGTGCCCCTTCACGGTGGCATTTATATTTATATCAATGGCAATATAGGGCAATCGAAAAGCAACACGTACCTGCCGTCCTCCTCATCCTGTTGTATTTTAGTTAGTTGGTCTCCTCGGAATCCCATTCTTGTCTCTAGTATGGAAACGTGCCTAATAAGAAGAGTCCGCCTCATAGATTTATGAATAGCTTGTCTCATGAACAACGATAGCCAGAATTCAACGTGTCAATACAAAGGCAGCCACCGTATGCGTATGGAGCTAATGCATATAGCCCAATCGTAAGAGGCATTGGAAGCTTCGTAATGCGGCGTAGTGAACTGGGTTTGGCATTTTTGTAGTCTTGACCAAACGAGAGATGCGAGGATCAGGAAAAGAGTGCCGCCCCGGTGGAGGAGGCTCCACGAGGCTCTGCAATCTTTGATCGAGATGATTGCGCTGTTGATGGGTTTCTGTAAACGTAGTACTCTTTCCTTGAAATAGAAGCAGTGCGACTCTCACATACTCAATACAGACCGTCAATGCGGTTCAGGGTGGCACTCATTGCGTGAAGAAGGATGAGCCGGATGCAAAAGCACAAGTTAGATTAAAGCCAGTAATGGTTCGAATAAATGGTGAGCATCCAACACATTAAACACCTAGCGCTCGACAATAATCATGATGTTGGTATCAATAGGGCCAATTTTGGCTCGCCAATCTCTATCCTTCCTGCATCCCGTGCAGTCACTGCTGTACATTACGCTGTCCCCAGCTGCTTTTCACCAACGCCACTTGTCGTCTGTAAAGAAATTCGTCCGAGAAATAATAGGAGTACTCGTAAAGGATAAAAAAAGATCAGGTGATACGAAAATAATCTGAATCGTGCTGAAGCTGACTTCAGTCTTGGGGGAATCTACCTTCCATGGTATGCAGCACTGTATCCATCACCAAGTTGGAGTATAATGACCCAAACGCCAACACTCCTACTCCTTTCACCAGTTCGACATGTTCTTCCTTCATCTTATGCCTTAATTAATAACTGTGTTCTAAGCTCGCTGACTTGAAACGGGTTATGACGTAGAACTTTGTGATTCTGCTTGGTACTAAGCCTTGCGGGTGATTCGGATATAGGCTGGCGGAATAAGAAGCTTCAGTGGAGTCCGGGGCTTGAATACAAGATAGCAGGATCTCCACCAAAGGGAGGCGCCACATCCTCCTCCTGAACCTGTGCTAGTATGGCCGGCTCTGAGTACCACGCACTATAGTCTGGCGTCTTGCCCACGTGCGAGTGCCCAGGAAGATGATTCCAACTTGGAGAGACGAAATGATGCGGTGGTTGACTCGAAACGGGCGCAGAATGTGGTGCTACGTGTGCTTCAGGTATCGAGGTATTCGAAGAATTTGAGCTGGTGACTAAGGATGGTGGGTTCATCTCTGATGCTCGGCGGCGGAAGTCCATTTGGAAGCCATGGTGATAATGGTTGGGGTAATGTCCAGCCACATCCTCGACATAACCTCCAAAAGACATCGACCGAGTGGGTATCGGCCATCCATGGTCTTCTCTTGGCGGAGCAAAGGTCGTAAAACTTCCCACAGACTCTCGAGGATGATGGGCCGTTGAACTGGGTGGGCCTTGAAATTGAGAGGGAAACACTGGTGTCATTGGAGACTCGGCAAGCTTCCAGTAGGCTTGGGAAGCATCTTCGGGAGTCGATTGTCCTGTCGATACAGGGCCGTGATCGAAGAACGGGGAATCCCAGTGCTGACGTTCATGGTGATTAGGGAATTCATATGCGCGGGAGTTGATAGAAGCTATGTGGACGTCAGCTGTCAGTCTTCGGTGACATGTCGCAGAAACTTGACAAACCTCTTCTTGCGGGAGATAATGGATTCGCACTCATTGAAGATGAAGACGCAGAAAATTCCTGACTTGGTAGTGGAAGGGGGGGGTAGTGGCTATAGTTGTCTACTTGTTCGACATTCTGACCAGCACCTAGAGCGGGTGATGATGAAGAAGAAGCCGACGCATCGCCAGATCTGGCCTCTGCTTTAGAAGCTGTACGGGGCCTTCGTTCTATTTGGGGTTGCTGGTCCACTGGGAAGAAATTGCACTCCTTTTTCAGCCGGATACAGTTCGAGCAGCGATTTTGAGCGTCATCAGGCGCAAGGAGACATCGTATCTTCCGCCGTCTGCAGTGTCCTACGATCCGAAGGATTAGCGGTTGTACATTGACCTTGTAAAGACACCATATACCACAAGCAACCGATGTTCGGTGATAGCCCAACTTGTTGCGTCTCTTGTCGGCCAGAGACATGCCTGCATCCGCGATTCCAAGTCCCCTAACGTTGGGTGTCGATACGGACCGCTTGAGCTTGGTGGATGTTATGGATCCTTTGGATGATCTCCGCCGCCGCTGTGTAGTCAAAGGCAGTGTCGAGTGGGGTGTACCTGGCAGAGGTATGTTGATTTGGCTCCCGAACGGTGGAGACAAAAACCCGGGGCCGTTATCCATAGGCGAGTGGGAATTTTGGCCTTGCGCCGACACCATGGGTACCTGCTATATATTTCTTACTCCTTTCGACAGTCGATCGGACAAGTCGAACCGAGTATCGGAATGCCGTTTCAGTCTAATATCTCTTTCCCCGCAGTGAAGATAGATTTAGAAAAGGTTCGGCCAAGGATGCGCCGCAAGATCATCTGCAGGCCAAGTTTCAGGTCTGTTGCCTTACCCCAAGCCACGGGTGAGACGTGCTTCTTAGTTTCTATTTGTGTCGTCTTCAAGAGTGGCACGGCTGGAAACAAAACAATAGACGTAGCAAGGCTCATGGGGATCGTAAGAGTTTGAGGCAAGTCAACGTTTATAGGGAAATCTTGCGTAACGTCGTTTAAATGCGTACTAAGATAGCTGGTGGAGGGGGGGAGATGTCAGGGCTGCTCATCCGGCCATTTACAGCCTGGCGCAAATGCAAGGAGGGGATGTTCCGAGGGATCGGAGGATAGAAAGTGAGCAGAAAGATGGATTGGTAGCTGAGCCAATGATGGGAAGCGTCGGAACCAGATGCGTGAATAATGGGTGGAATCATGGACGACAACGTGGCATAGTGAGCACTGACTCGAGTTCGAAACAAACGATAGTCCGGATCAGCAAATCAATCGCTGTCGGCAAAAGAAAAGAAGTCCATTAATCCCTTCGTTTGCACCGCGACCGTTTGTTTGATATTCACTCGTGCTCTTCGGTAGAAGGCTGACTGACTGCTCGGTTCGTAAAAGTACAAGTACAAAAGTACGGTACGGTACGTGAGTACCTGATTTAACTAGTGGGTTGCACTGGCGGCATAGGTATGTAACAGGCTTAACAGCAAGTCCTAGAAGGATCACCAACGTACACGTACTTTAGTAAGTTAGGGTACTTAGTTGGATAGTTCGCTATCGTTCACCCAAATCCTTGCTTCCTGTTCTTACATGCGCCCTTTCCTGCAAATAAGTAATACAGCGGTGCTCCCCCGTCGGCTCTTTAGACCTGACTGATCAGGCTAACCCTGTCCGCAGCGGAGATTTTTGGATGAGTCTGTTCTTCAGTTCCTGAATGTGAGCGAGATGGTCATGCTTGTCCATTGCTACCGAGGCACACACTTTGGGGGTGGACCTTTCGATTGAAAGACAGCATACGCCTCTTGCACGCAGGACTTGGTTGAACAAGGGTGCCTAAGGACCTGGTCTTTCAGCCAATCGCGCCAAAGCTGTCGGCCTTAGCTGTCCGAAGTAAGCCACTGCCGTCGACACCATCTCGAGTTGGTGTGACGATGAAGTCCAGCCTTTCTTGTATGGATATTGCAATGATTGGCCGCTTGCTTCATGGAATTCGTCGGGGATTTTCACCTCGTGTCCTCAATGGATGATTGGCAAGCAGAAGCTGGATCGCTTGCGTGTACTGATCCCTCTGGTCACTTCATCATGCATCATCGGATCCTGATGCCAATATAGAAAGGTCTACCAGTACCCTCGATGGACAAGGTGGTGCGAGCGCCAATAGGGTAGAGCATTTTACCCTGGGCCTCTAGGGTTCTCCGCGTGGTCCTTGCGTTCCCAGGGATTTGGAGCAATCTCCATTGCCACGTGAACAGGAAGAGATAGGGCATCAATAATACATACACTAGGCAGACGAGGCACGGTCAGGTATGGTAACTTGGTAAACAGGAAGATTACGGTGTAGCGGTGCAGTCTGTTGGAGAAGATGGGGCGGCTAAAGAAGGTCTCGGTAAGACAAACATGGAAGCGTCCGAAAGTTGCGGTGGGCCAAGCAGCGTGCTAGAGTAGTCAAGGTATGTAACTAAGGTAAATACCTTACCTTAGTAGTAGTACCTCCGTACTGTAGTAAGCAACCCACGAGGTGGAGTCGAAGGATCGTTTAGCGAGGGCCAAAACTAACGCCGATGCAGCAGAATGCGACGTTTTCGTGCTGATCGCAGCACTATTCTACTAGTTCACTACTGACAAGGCTGCAGCTTATTGGGATTTCGAAAGTTACCTTACGCATATTACTCTGATTCGTGCGCCATTGAACATTTAAACGAGAGGTTTGGAATCCCTAATATTGTTACTACCTTAGTCGTTCCATTATTTCTCCAACTTCCCACAGCTGACTTAAATCTTATTATGATTATTACCGTATTATTGTCATCATCATCACACTTGAATTGAACGTGGTGAAGGACTGACTATTGATCATTAGAAGCCAAGGTTTCAGCCCTTTTCCAGGCTTTCTCACCGTCCTTGTCTTTGACGCCATTGGACCTCCAAAGCTTTTACATGGCGAGAAGTATTACTGTATAAGCTCAGTCCTTATGCTCTGAGTACCCCGAAAGCACCGACCTATAATCGGCCTTGGAGGTATCTTAAGCTTCAATCACGATAAGGCCTGCTAGAAATAGATCCCTGGTGCCCACGAGGACAATTCGCACGTGGATGGATCAGCGTCAGCGTAATGATCATACATCCGTAAAGTAAAAACACAGCCTAGAGAATTTTAGCATTGCAGATCTGGAAGGAAAGGATATGCGCCAGAAGGAATTGGTATGATTTCCATAGAAGCAAGAGCACTTAAGGTACGATTATGACCATTTGTTGGTTGAACCAGAATCATACGAGAGTATCACCACCCAGTTGATTCGGTGCCGTACCACGCGCACTCATCGCAACAAGCTCCCACACTCCTTATCTGTGGGTTCAAGCTTCCGTACCTTGCAGATCCACAGCCCAACGGCTTGCTTCCTGTTGCGCCATCAATATTCTAAGTGTTTCTTTTGCGGCGACTCCTTGCGATGTCCCACGTTTTGGGACTGACTGCTTTGTGGTCCGTACGTCCCCCGGCTTTCGCTACCAAATTTGCTGGGAGAGGGTTCTTACTAAGGAGCACAAAGGATTCGGCGGTCAATCGTGGCCTCGCGATCCCCACCATCAAAACGACCGTTGTGCATCCTCTTGTCTATATCTGATGTCGGTCATGCCACAATACGTCATCGTTATCATTGCCATGCGAATAGACGAATTAAGCAGTCCTGAAACAGTAATGATTGCTAGTACGGAGTGCTGCCAAGCGTATCGCGAATATCAACCAATACACAACTAGTTAAATACTCCGTACCATGATACATACAGTAGGGGAGCGTGGTAAGGTAGGTAAAGTAAGCATAGACTAAGGTATCCGTCCGATCTCTCGGATGCGAATGTACCACGTGCGAGCAATTCTCCGATAACCACTAAGGTAACTTTGTTAGATAGGTATATTACGGACGTAATAATGTACAGGGTTTGCCCAGATATCTTCGTGGCAATTAAAAGGTCGAATCTGGAGCAATTGCGAACACTCAGATGTCGTGTCCTTGCTTTACAGGTTGATCGCCCATATGTCTACTCCGGGGGAAGAGGTGAGTGGTCACGATACCTGTTCCCAGAAACCATTTTGTTTCAGGCTGCAAGCACGACTGTCTTCATTCCTGCGCATATAAATTCCCCGTATTCTCCATGTACGGATTATAGCAAGATCTACAGAGTGTGGCGTTGGCGGATGTATCCGATCGCATACGCACCTGACACGTTGTTGACCCTCAATTCCAGCTGGTGGGAAAATGAACCCCACAGGGAGTTGAGTAGTCTATTGGCACCACCAAGGAGGTTTCGTGGTTATGATTAGGTTGTCCGGTGTCTCATCCGCTCTGCTTGCACCGCCACGCCCAGCCTGTCTCATGTACCTACTACGAAGTATAATCATCATCCGTCCTGCGACCTTCCTAAACTGCTCTACCGGCGCATGTCGCTTATACCTTTGCTTCCTTTAAACATCCAGGAATACACCAGGCACTTCACTTGAAACCCGGCATCGTATTCGGTTCACAATCTTTTGACCATGAGCACGACTCTGTGCAGTGCAGACGCATTGTGTCTCCGGAATGCGTCAGTACCAGTCTCAACTCTGCCAGTGAGCTTCTGGCCAGCCCCGTGATGTACATGGGCCTCCAAATTTGTGACCTTTCGATCGTCGTCCAGCATGGACATCAGTATGCATCAAGGTGTTCCATGGAGCTTCTGTGACCCGCAGTGTTTCCGTCATCGTTTTCACTTCTTCCTAGTCAGTTTTTGTCAAAAACTTATTTTCTGGTGAAGTTGTCTCACTGTACTTTTGCTTCGGATTGGGATTGGGATAAATTTGATATTGTGTTCGATATAACCGTGCTCCGGTTCTGGATCGCCTAAGTACTACCTAGTGTCATAGCAGTCTATCAATCTTGAAGGGTGGAACGGACTAAATGCGATCATAGTTGATTTAGTGTGGAATGACCAGCTTTGCTCTTTCGTTTCGTCATAATCTGAAATTATCTAGACCGCTTCTCAGGTAGACCTAGGAGAGCCCCAGTCTTCTTCAGGTGCGAGCTAGGAATCCGAGAAATCCCTTGAGAACTAGTATCGGAGGCGCTCAGATCGTCGCTCATCCAGCATACGTGGTTTCGAATGATGTGCATAACACGAACCCTCAGCAATCGGTTTAGAGGTGTATCATAGACAAAAATGCTTTCAACTAATCTTATATCGTCCATTGGCTCAAAAGTGAAAGCGGCAGATGGTGCCGTTCCTCTCGGACTTTTGGTCGATTTGGGTTCTCCAGAAGGGCCAATCACGATCCGAGTGTGCTACACTGACAATTCGTGCAGCTACAACAACAAGGGACCGCAAGGTCTATCATACCATGGAGGCGAGGATATTATATTCGAATGACTCGACGACGGCAGAGTAGGTCGAATTGAAGCATTCACCGTTCCTACAAGTGATAGAATGGCCCCATTACTAAAGGCGTCATATATATAGCATGGCGGTGTCCACCCACCTAACAAGCATGGGCTTGAAGATCGCCACTCACATGGGCCAGTTGCGGATGTATGTACCATTATGTGATCTTGCCCTAATCGACAGGTTATATTCCATAGAACGTTGAGCTGCAACGACGGAGCCGAAGCGATCATCAACACTTCTCACGGTCGTTCCGTTCCCTACCTTATCGGAGAGTGGGCCGTGAAGGTAGCTCCTTGCTCCCTTGTTTGATGGGCCAAGTTTCCCAGGGGGGGCTGTTAGAGCAGCAAAGTCGAAAGACAAGGTCTTGCATGTGATTGGTCCTATGCAGCCCCCAAAGAAAGCCTCCTGGCTTCTTACGCCAGATCGAGATCCACTGAAGCTTCAAGTGTCTGGAGAATTGGAAGAGTTTCCGCAGGTACATGCAGTGACGAGTAATGGAGTGTTCCAGCCGCTTTCCACAAGACTCCGTTACGCCACCGCGTAGCGAGTCTCTCTGTCAGCAATGTTGACGCAATCTTGGTGCCTATAGCTAAGTCGGCCGTGCAACGCCCTTGTCGTCAACTTCAATGCCAATTCAATTGGTGACTTCCCCACAATCATACAAGCTGGATGATGTGGAATTGAACCGCAGCAGCAGCGGCCTCTTTGCTAATTTGTCCATCGACCAGGATTATCAGAATAAAAAGTAGCGTCTCACAATTTCCTACGCCATCTCGTTGTCCACGCAAGAAGTTGGGCTGTGGCAGCACTTTTTAGTCAACGGAGCAGTCTCACTCCCAGCTCTAATATCTTGATGTCAAGATCACGGCAGGTCGAAAAGACCGAAAAACTAGCGATTGCCCAAAAAAGACCAAAGCGTCTGTCATCACAGAAGACTAGGAGTTCCGGACATTACAAGGACTTGAGGCCCTCGTGGATTGAGCCAGCATTCAGTTTGCGGATCCGGCGGATCCCAACATGATTTCATATAGCGGATTTGTTTCATCAACTATTACGACGTGCTGTCATAATCGCTTGCACATTCAGGTTGGTAACGATGATGCAAAGCGAAGGACCGAGCCCTGTCACGCAACACACTGGAATGATTGTAGAGACCTGGGCCTTAGGAGGCCTAGTTGAAGCCGCGAAGGACAATTTGAGCACAACAAAGGCCAACCCGAAAGTGTCCAGTCTAAAGGTTTCTAGTTACCCTTATCGTAACCTCCACACAACGGTCAGCTTCTCTATCTGCCTAGCGAGAAGCACAGCAGTCCATCTCAGATTCTACTAGCTAAGAAAAAGAGAGGGGACCTCAGCGTGCCTTTTACTATCTACTGAGCTTGGATATCAACACCACTATACAAAACACCGAAGCTTTGAGAGACGCCTTCATTATCATGACAGCCGTTAAGTCCTACCGAGATCTCCTAGAAATAGCTACTAATAAATGGCAGACCTTTCCAGAGTCGAACCACGCACTGGAAGCACTGAAGCATGATGGCTCCCTTTTACTGAAACTGTATGACTGCAATGGAAGGACATTAGGAGATAATATAAGATTATATGACAGCACCTCGCAAGAGGGTACTGGACATTAAGAGCTCCACCGCAGACTACATTCTCTCCTGCGTTTGTCATCTGCCTTTGCGGTCTTTTCGTTTTTTTGCTTCCGTAATAGTTGGAGATTTTTTCAAATGGATTTACCACCCCAATTTACTCTACAACATCACAGAATCGCTATCTCCTCCCTCTCAACATCACATAAACTATGCAGGCATCTAGAAAGACTTTGTCTTCTACGGCTCCTGTCATCAACCCGATCCCGTACGATTGGAGGACACTTTTCATCACAATCCAACTCTTTCTTCTTTCGCTCATATCAAATCATACATCTCAACTCATCGCACACACTTGTACAGCACAGTTACTGCTAAGCGTCGTGGACCCAGATCTACGCTACTTCCTCGAAGTGTTTCGCATTCAAGCCACCCAATGTCTGTCCTGCAAGCCAAACCCTTCGAGCCATCAGCGCTCGCTTTCCCTCGCGTCTTCTCCTACAAGCCATGCCAATAGATCAAGCGTGGAACATACCATATCTACAGCAATAGCTTCTCGGTCACTTAGCTGTGCGACTTGCCACGCAGCGTCTCTTTCTGCTCGCCATTGATCAGTGAACAGCACGGTCAGCTGCACCACGCGTTTGAACGTGAATCTCCAACAAGCTATAATAACTCACAAACCTGCAAGGCCTTCCACGTCGATCTTTTGTTGACGAGCCTGGACCATAAAATGTCTCCGACATACTATCTCCACAAAGCCATGGCCACCTCCAAGATCTCACAACGTACAACCACCCCCCCTCTTCAAATTCCTCAACGCAAGACCAATAGCACCTCCCTATCTACAACCACAGGTGTACCCCTACTTCTCGCCTCCGAACCCATAATTTTCAGCGTCCTTTTAAAGCCTCATCGACGATGCGTTCACCAACCCCTTATTACCGATTGAAAACCCATAACATGGCTTGCAAACATCACACTGTTTGCTAGGTAGTCCTCTAAACCCTCCCCCCTCTAATCTCCCTACTACCTACGCACCCCCAGCGCGAACCAAGAGCAGCAGTCGCTTGTCTCTCTCGGTCAGATGTAATCTATCTCCTACCCCCAAAAAATGCTCTTCCTCTTCCTCTTCCTCTTCCTCTTCCTCTTCCTCTTCTCTCCATCACTACTACCTTCGAGCTTTATCTTACTATTCCCCCTTGAAAACTTGTACCAGCCAAGTCCATCCTAACAAATTATCTCAATCATCATCCTAAGCTCTACCACACCAATAATTATCTGCACTTCATCTCTACTCGGGTCGTTGTGCTTGGAACAATAGGTGCGTGTTGACATGCTGCCTGATTACGAACGAGGAAAGGGCGATGCCAGACGAGAGTTGGTTCCGATAAGGTTGAGAGCTTGGGTAGGTCTTGCTGGTGTGGAGCCGTTTGGTTGGATAAGATAGACGGTTCGTGTGGATATTCCGAGTTTTATTTCTGCAGCTGAGTTGAGGTGCAGGTTTGTTTGTTTGCTATGGTAGTTGGGTGGAATATGATACGATTTTACACACACCTTACCATTAAGGTCGGTTATAGATAGTCCATCCCCAAAGTGCTAACCAACAGATCTAACGCCTATTCACCATATCTCTTCCTGTACCAAAAATCCTCGGTTCATCAAGCTTAGCATCTATCCGCAATCGCCTTATTCCCAACCCATCCAACATCGCTGCCTGCTTCCTCCCTCTCCTTTCAAGCATCTTCTCCCCGGGTATTGTCTCTTAAACATACTCCCTTCAGCAATCACCACGACCCCTCTCTATCTCCCAAACCAAGCAAAAAATCCTTCCGAATCGCCAACCCCCTCGGCCCCCCTCCACGGGTACTGCCCACCACCCCTTCCGACAAACCCGTTGAAGCCTCGAGCTTTATACCTCTAGCACACATGCCTGCCCCCCTTGCCCCTTGTTCTCTTCCCCTTCCATCCTCCCACCTCGCTAAAATTGCCAACCCTCCACTGCCAAAACATGCTCCCATGACCTATTAATTGCCTCCCGGGCCAATTACCGGGGTACGCTCCGCTTTCTCTTTGTTTGGTTTAGATGAATAGGCGGGAGGTTCAGAGATGGAATTGGCCTTGGTGCGAGGGGACGATGAGGAGATTGGTAGTAGTTGATTGAAAGATGTGAGAGTCTTTTCGACAATGTCTCCGTTCCGCCATCATTAGAAAACGAGAAATAGGCAACAACGCATCATTAACAAGGAAGAAAGATGTGATATTCTTGCCTCTCTCTTCACTCCCCACTCCCCAACCCCTAATAACTTCATCCATAAACATGTTCTTACCGCAGTCAATGAACTCACTCCCCCCAACACCCCCGCCATTCCGCCATCCACTATGGCCTCCCACTAGCCTCATGAGTGACCGCCAACATCAATATCCGAAGGCAGCATACCCCTTCACCTTAGCTCCGATAGAATGCCCGTTTCGAGCATCCAAAGTTTAAAGAACCCTTCCCCCTCCAAGAACTCCTGCTCTCCTCCATTCTTGCGACTGTCCTCAAGCTATAGTCACCACCATGCATGTACCATCCCAGCAATTTCTCCTCATTGACTCATGTATCTTAGGAAGATGGAAGGGTTTATTCGTTGCAGTAATTTGGTAAGCGGGGAACCAAACAAAAGAGATTCGAGCAAAGGGGGCTTCCAAGTTAGTGACAACTTTCTTAGGACGGTTTGAAGCGGAAAGGAAAAAGAAATCCATTGATAGGGAGGGGTGGGATTTTGGAGGCGAAGTAAGCGGTGGTGGATAGAAATTTTGTAGTGCAAGTCCAGGAGCGTGTAGTAATCTGCTTTGGGTAGGTAAAGTATGGAATACAAAACAGGAAGGTTGGGGGTGTGATATCGGTCAGCGTTGGTGATGATAAGCATGAGGGAAAATGGATGAACTGTTCTGCTTAAGACTGACCAAGAATATCCAATTCACACTCTCTACTAAGATGGAAGTAATGGCGCACAGGGATCAGAATAAAGCCATAAAGCAGATTGGGATTGCTTAGACGGATTGGATATCTACATACCACCACAACTCCAAACCACTTATCTTCTCAAAAGCTGGCACCACAAAGCCCGGGAGCCTAGCTCGCTGATACAAAAACTTGATCTTGTCGACCGCGCCTCACTGAGACCGCAGACTCCTCTGGAATCCCCAATTTTCCCCTTCTCTTCACCAATGCTGAATTTTCCTCCCACAAACGGCTAAAACCGGGCGCTGGGGTACAACTCGGCACGGCAACAATACCGCTGCTGACATTTCATGCGTAAGAAGTGGTGGGCTGCTGTAAAGCAGTCATGGCGGGCTCGTTTCGGGTTTGGGGTCTTCTGGTGGGGTAGATCTGGGTTTGTTCGCTGGTAGTCTTTGGTAGGTTGGTGCGGAGCATTTATAGGGCGGTTGAGACGTTCGAAAGTTGTGCAGCCGCTCATGGGAACGATCTGGAACGTTCGCCAGGTGCGTAGTGGGGGGAGTATGCGAGGGTGAGGGGGCGTGGGGAAGAGAAGAGAGAGAGGGTAGTGAGCATGGGAGTCATGTCGCCATCGTGAACACTGGAATGAAAGCGGTCAATGTGAGAATGTTCAGTGTACTTGAGAATGGATCTGCGTAACCCAGAAATTTGCCTTCAACGGGCTGGAGCGCGGAGACAAAGGATGACAGCGGCAAGTGCGCAGCTGGTACCTATTGTAAATGTAGAGTATGGGTTGGCATAAGATCCAGTTGTTGTGAGCTCAATATGATGTGTGGATGGTCCTGAATTTGTCGTCAATGATTGTGAAACGGATGCTCTCTTTGCAGCAGCACGCCCTCACTAAAACATTTCCACTACTTGACGAGCTCAAGGTCACATTTGAGAAGTAGAGCAAGCATGCCTAACGTTATTAGAAGCTGAGTCGCAAAGAACGTGGGGAGCGCGTCAGAGACAATTCAAACAGCAGGATGACCTACGATATTGTTCAGCATGTCATGCCATCTGAGATCTCAGTCAAGATCAGCATCTCCGCATATTAGGCACCCATCTGTACTATTGGCCATGTAGACTGTGTCAACATGGCTCCCGGCGATACCCCGATGCCTCCTTTCACTACTCTACCAGCTTTTGAACCCATACACCCTATCCACCCAGACGTATATCCATTCCAGTTTCTTCCATTGTGCCACTAAGTGGGCAATACCAAACTGTTTAGCTACAGGTATCCCAGGACCCAACATCTGCGAAGACACGTGTAGTACCTGAATAGAACTTGTAAAGCCAAGGCAAATATAGAAATATGCAAGCGCAGGCTGATACAGCGAAGATAGAGCTATGCATCGGGTTGTGGTATCAGACACCTAAGGTACCTTAGCGGAGATATAAGAGTGAATGTTATGTGCCAGCTCGAACACATCGATTGCGGTGAAGTAGCGGTAGCGCAGCAACTTCTCCCTGACGGAGGTGTTCTGATCACTTCCATTCCCAGGCACGCCAGGGTTGCTTACGGAAGAATGCGGTAAGCGAGAAGCGCGGCAGAGTACTTTAGGTAGATAAGGGACTGTTTCGCATTGACACGTTGCGCCTCATAAGGATGCCTTCTATGACTCACACCGAAGCGCGTCGTAGAAGCTTTCTAAGATCTGTAGAAACATTCTTGTCTCATACAAGTTATTAAGTATTCAGAAGAAGTTAACTCAGAGCGGCCAGGTCATGCCTTTAGTTCTCGATAAAGCTGTTGAGACGGACATAGACCGGATGGTCGAAGTGATGTATGCTGCTTTGTCCGAGGATCCATGGGATCGGATTATGATCCCAAAAACCCCTGGACCGAAGCAGAGAACCAATTCGGTCGAACGCTGGACTAAAGAAATGCTCACGAACACCTCATCATTGATCATGAAGGTTGTCGACACCGACCTCGATGAGATCATCGCTTTTGCAAGATGGGACATGTATAAGTCCGAGAGACCGGAGAGCGAGTGGAAGAAGCAGGAGACAAGAGAATGGGATGAAGGGACAAATGTGAAAGCGGCGAATGCATTCATGTTCGGTATCATCGAGAAAAGGCAGAGGGTTATGGGCGGAAAGGCGCATTGCTGTGAGTACGAGTGAGCAAGTTCAGATTCAGAGATGCTCTAATGCATTCTTTGTAGTGCTGAACATGCTGATGACTCACCCGAAACACCACCGCAGAGGAGCAGGAAAGATGCTGGTGCAGCAGGGTATTGATATTGCAGATGAAGCTGGGTTGCTCTGTTATTTGGAGGGCTCTCCCGCGGGTCATCGGTTGTACCTCAGCATGGGTTTTAAGGACGTGGAGACCCTCGATATGGATATGTCGGAATATGGACTTGAAGGGATCCACCCCCATTATGTCATGATCAGGCCAGCGAAGTTGGATTGAATTCATCTTCCCGTAGCTGTAGCTAGCTAGACTACCTGAAGGTATGGAATGCACCTTCCGCAGCCTATACCGTGGCCCAAGCGACACCACCACTTCCAAATACCCGAAGCAATGAGTTATATGATGTTGGAGGTTGGAGGTTGTATTCATGCATTCTATAGGTTGGGTTAGCGTTCGTCTTCAGGTACATGCACCTACTGAGTACCTGTGGGTCATCAAGCTCCACAAAGTTCATCTAGTCTGCTACGAGATGATGGGATCTGATATGGCTCTGGTGCCAGATAGGGCTTTGCTATAGCAGGGCCGGCATTCCTAAGCGTAATAAGACTTAGGGTGTAGTTCCCGGCAGCTCCTCAGCCGTGGCCTGCGCTTGGCCATGATTGTCCACATGAGCAACTTGGTCTTGCATAAGTCGTCCACCAGCTTCATTGGATCTCTGCAATCGCTGGGGAAGTCGTTTTGCTCCAACAGGAAAGCGTTTGGTAGTCCCACAAAGGTTGCAGGTTACCACAAGGACATCGGCCCAAGGCTTTCTGCCACCACGGCTTCTGTTCTCCGTTCGCACCGTTGATGTAGAGCCCGGCACGAGCAGGACATCACACCGCTTGCAAATGGATTGTTTTATTGTAGGGGAGAGCCGAATTTGGCTTTTCCTAGACACGGCGCGGACATGTGATAAAAGGTGACGAGGTAATCCGACCGTGTCGGACATAGGAAGGGTGGACACCTCTCCACTGGTCACATTGGTTTCTGGGGACTCAGAGCCATACACTGCTACTGATTTGCCTTGCCGGTGGCCATCGTTTAGCCCAGTAGAACCTTTCCTAATATTCGCGCATACGGTTTGGATCCTCTGTTGACCGATCGAATTGTTAATCAAATATGTAGCAGCTTGATAAAGATAGGATATCCTTGAGTTTATATGTTTCTGGGGAGCACTCAAATCGCCTTTCGAGGCCTTTCCCGTGAACTTCGTCATGGAACACCATTCATAGAGTCCATCAAGCTGGTCGATGACGGAACTGAACAACGGTAATTTCGTGTAAAGGATTTGGTGTCTGGAAGGTGAAGACCGTGTTACAATTCACAACTGCCCAGGGACGCGGGCACGCCGCAACAGGACTAGTGCTTGTCGAGTTTCAGCTGTTCACCTTTCTTTCGAATCTTTCCATGCTTCCTCACCTTCTCAGCCACCATCACATCTCATCTGTTTGCGGTCATATTCGAAGCTCGTCCGTCCGTATTCTGCAACCAATCTCTGTCGTACTTTCGCCAAATATCTGGTTTACCAGAGTCCGCAAGCAGTACCTTAATCTTGCCGCTACCAAACTACTGCCGCCTAACCTGAACATATTTTTACCTGACCATCACTTGAATACAGCCTGAGCGGTGCTATCTCAATAAAATGTCGGCAGAAGAAGACCTTATCGATTATTCGGACGAGGAGCTCCAAACAAATGAGGCAGCGGCTACTCAGCCAGCAATCGCAGCTACCAATGGCACCGTGAATGCGGGCGATATGAAGGTGTCTGGAGGTAAAGGCCATGTGGGTCTCAACACGGCTGGGTTCCGAGATTTCTTGTTGAAGCCAGAGCTCTCCCGGGCCATCACCGACTGCGGTTTCGAGCATCCATCGGAGGGTCAGTCATAACTTTTCCCCCAAGCTCCTCCCAGTGCCTGCCACGTCCATCCGTCCGTCCATCTTTGCAGAAAAAGCTCGCTCCGCTACGCCGTCGGGTTTGCAGGCGGCTCGAGGAAGTCTCTTTGGATCTAGCTACGCTGTATTTCGCCTGCAGGTAGTATCATCGAATCGATGGCGCATCGAGAAGATCTCGTCGTTCTTGTCATCGTTTTTAATGATCACAATGATTGAGGTTTTCAAGGACGCAATACCAGAGACTTCCGAGGCCGCCTGCGCGTGCGTCCAGCTTGTCTTAAAAGATTACCTCATATTCCTTTTAAGCTGCACGATATGTTTGCTTGGTTTCGACAGAGTTTTGCGAGCCTTCTATCCACTATTGTATCACTGCAAGATGGACGGACTTGAGATGGATTGGGCATCTTTCTACCTCTTTTGGCGAAACAAATCTAACCTCGGCATCGTCTCATTACAGTCCAACAAGTTGCCCTTCCTCAAGCGATCCTCGGAAGCGATGTCCTCTGCCAGGCTAGATCTGGTATGGGAAAAACCGCGATCTTCGTGGTAGCAACACTCCAGCAAATCGAGCCTGTGCAAGGCGAATGCTCTGTCCTCGTCATGTGTCACACCCGAGAACTTGCATACCAGATCAAGAACGAATACGCTCGGTTCACCAAGTACATGCCAGAAGTGAAGACGGCGGTCTTTTACGGTGGAACTCCCATGCAGAAGGATCTCGAGATCCTATCGAACAAGGACACCCATCCCCACGTCATCGTTGCGACCCCAGGTCGAATGAACGCTCTTGTACGAGAGAAGAAGCTCCGCCTCGGTAATGTCAAGATGTTTGTCCTTGATGAATGCGACAAGATGCTGGACCAGATAGGTATGACACTTCCACCATACTGCCCCCGGGTTCTAGCTGAGCCAATATGATAGACATGCGCCGCGACGTCCAGGATATCTTCCGAGCCACGCCTACCCAGAAGCAAGTCATGATGTTTAGCGCTACGCTCTCCGAAGAGATTCGTCCAATCTGCAAGAAATTTATGCAGAACCCTCTAGAAATCTATATTGACATTGAACTCGCCGACACTAAGCTCACTCTTCAAGGTCTGCAACAATATTACATTAAGCTCAGCGAATCAGAGAAGAACCGGAAGCTAAACGAGCTGCTGGACGAAATGCAATTCAACCAAGTCATCATCTTCGTTAAGAGCACCCTCCGAGCAACAGAACTGGACAAACTGCTTCGAGAGTGCAATTTCCCTAGTATTGCAGTTCACTCCGGTGTCAGTCAGGAAGAGCGGTAAGTCCTTCACGATCACACTAAAGGTGAGACCAGCCTCATAAAAACTGTCTAGTATCAAACGCTACAAGGAATTCAAAGAATTCAACAAGCGCATCTGCGTCGCCACCGACGTCTTCGGTCGTGGCATCGATATTGAGCGCATCAACCTCGCCATCAACTACGACCTCCCCTCCGATGCCGACTCCTACCTACATCGCGTTGGTCGTGCAGGACGCTTCGGAGGGAGAGGGGTGAGTATTACGTTTGTGAGCAGTGAGGCGGACCAGGAGGTCCTGAAGTCGATTGAGAAGAGATTTGAGGTGGCGCTGCCAGAATTTCCAGAGGGTGGAGTGGATCCGAGCACCTACATGGCATAGTGAGCCTCTCCATGCGTTTTCTGCAGCCATTTCCTCAGCCTGTCCTCTGTGCTCTATCCTCTCTCCGGGCTGCAGAAGTCGTTTTTGAAGATTGTGGGATATTTCAATGGGGGATTCACATTCACGAGGAGGATGTTCTTCAAGGAGCGGATACACAATCGATGTACTAGACAGATCTTTGCAATGCAGCATGAACTAGGTTTTGCGGCGAATCTGTTACACCTTGCGGTCTTGATTTACCTCATGCTCTCAACTGATAGTCTCTCCTCATATCGCCCATCCAGGGTCATACTCTCCCGCCCGTCGTCTATACAACTGTATCCCACTGCGCTAAAATCCTTCCACCTTCCTCTCTTTCTCATCTCGTTTTCTCGGCTAGAACTGGGGCCAGCTCCTTTTGAACGCATGCTTATTTCTTTCCAATATGTATCGAATCAGCGGTATAGATGAAACGATAGCAGCGACTCTGTCGGGTGTCTTAGATGATGAACTCCTTCAGAAAGCAAAGCTCAACCCGTCTCGTAATCTTTCATACCTTCCACCATTACCTTTCTTACACCAGCAGCGGCTCGACCAACTTCACCTCCTTCTCCCTTGGCGTTCTCAAGTCCTTTTCCAACCGCCTGCTGGAATCTTAGATGGAAGATCCGTTGTCTGTCTTCTCTATCCTCGTAGACCTCGCTTTCTTCGTCCCTCGGTGCCCCGAATAAATTGAGATGTGCTAGACAGCTCGATCTTTTAGATAGTAGATGTTGTTCGACATGCCACAGGGGAAATCCCACAACCTCCAAGCTCTTCAAATCATCTTCTTTTGGAGATAAAAGGCCGGCCGTAAGTATTGCTGCAAGGGTATTGAGGCCCTTCACAAGTGCTTTGCCCTCTGTGCCCGCCTTTCCAAAGGACGCTTTGCTCGATGACCAAGCCGCGGCTGAAGCTTCATTTTGCCAGCCAAGCATTGCCAGCAGGCATTTCAGCGTCTTCACCCAGCCACCAGCGCATGAGACAAGCTCTTGACCAGCGCTCTCCAACGCCCATCCTAGTATATCCAAAGCGGAACTTCGTATGTCGGCTGCCAAGTGCGTAGTGCCTGCACGGAGGTAAAGTAGTAGCTGGTCAACATGTTCCTCGACATCGTGGGAGGGAAGTGTGCGAAGCAATTTCAATAGTTGTGCTCGGACGCTGTTGCTGCCGTCAAGGATGAGCGGTAGGAGCTTTGGTAGGATAACGCTCGCGGGCTGCTGCAACGGTGCGTTTACAGGCCGTGTCGCGATTGCAGTTGCAAGATAACTGAGGGAATCCCTGCGTTGACTGTCCGAGCGAGATGACAATAATGACAAGTGGTGCGAGAATTGGGCAGTAGTGGAGGGGGCGGTGGTGCTGAGGGATTGCTGATTGAGAACGATGCCTGGTGCAAAAACTTAGCTACATACTCAACAGATCCCCGTCTGAGAACCTAACCCTTAGACTTGAAATTGGTGTCTGTAAAATTGGTCGGTTTTGGCCGCGCTTTCCCAACTCTGAGCTTTGGTTTCTAAGACAATTCGGTTAATGGCTGGGTGAACGAACCACCACTGCTGACGACATACCTGGAAGTCCTTCTTCTTGTCCTTCTTTTTCTTCACGCTTGAACCCATCGTGGGGTTTGCTCGTCAATAAGTCAGGAAGATGGGAAGGTAGAGTGTAGACGAGCCTACAAGGATCTGCGGACACAAAGTAGCGAGAGCGATGAATTTCTATGGAGACAAACACTTCCTCAACATCAGCTATACAACTCGGGATCGGTTCCTAACTACTCCTAGCCTCCTACACAGCGCGGCTCAAGACGCCTTTACGTACTCTGAGTCCGATCCGTTCCCTCTTATCCTGTCTTACGTGACCATTGTCCATCTTCTGAAGTCCCTCTGGCTCCGGTTCCTGGCTAGGGAACAAAACGAATTATTCTGGTACTTTCTTCTAGGCTCTATCACAGCTTTCACCGTCATTGAGGGCCTTTGTATTTACGCGCTTTTCGAAGGAGGTCACGCTTCGCCCTTCCTGCAGAGTGGAAAAGGCCTCCTGTTTCTTTGCATTCACATAGTACTGCATGGTGTTCCCTAAGAGAAAGCAGTAGAGATGGCACATGCTACAGTGGGTCTATAAATTTCCGCCAGGCATTGTTTAATGCTAAACTAGGCTCAGCCTGCCTCGACTTTAGACAACCTGTCACGTCTAGCTTCCAAACCTGGTGTCCAGTCAACACTAGTCCTTTCGAAAGCTGATGGATCGATCATTCACAGCAGTGGCCTCCTGGCAGCCTCTGCGCCCCCAAAATTAGGGAATGGGGCTCAAGACGGCGATGGCGGGAAACCAGTTGAGCCATCGAATGTCGAGGCTAACTATGACGGTATTACCAACAGAAGTAACGAGGGTAGAAACGCCGAAGAAGTGGCGAGGATGGTGTTCTCATTCGTTTCGGGCGCTCGAGAATTTGCGGAAGGGATGGACGACGAAGACGAGGTGAAACTTCTACGACTGAGAACTCGCAAGAACGAGATAGTCATCGTTCCAGGTCAGTTCTTTTCGGTCATAGCCTGAAAATTTTAAAATAATTCAATCTATGCTAACGCTGTTTATTAGATGCAAAATTCCTCCTTGTGGTAATCCATGATGCGCCGTCATGAGCTATCGTAATACAAGAGAGACTGATTGTTATCGGGCAGCGAGCATGAGCCCAGCATCAATTTGGCGTATGGAGCCTTGACCCAGGATTTCACTTGGTCCCATTCCCTCTGCTTTTCCAGATACGATTGCGTTATACCCCAGAACAGAAGTTGTGCGATAGAGGCAATAGCGGCGTCCCAGACATTAGATAGAACAACTTTTTCTCGGACTTTTGTATGAAACTCACCCCAACCACAATCGACAAACTCCGTTTGGTTAGCACCATATGCGTATAGTGATCGATGGTTGCCTAAAAATGCCTTGAGTCGTCTATTTTCCTGCAATTCACTTATGTTTGCTTCGTCTCCTCTCTCTCCTCAACTGCGAGTCAATTACATTCTTGGGATCCTAACCGTCGGTGAGATATGCTTTGAGATTTATTTCCCTGGTCCGACTATAATGGTACATCACACTTTAAGATTTTGTGAGCAAATGAAACAGTTTTACTTACCTTGGTTTCCCAACCTTCATTGTACGGTTCATAACTAGTGATTATAATTTCCGGGCATCTTCCGAAACCTCTTCCACTGTGCCTCGATCTACTACCGTGGACGCTTCTTCAATCTTCTTTTGCCCCCGGAGCTATATCAACTTCATCCTGGAGAGTAACAGGCGCGTCGGTCTTTCATTTAAACGGTCCCATGTTGATGATTATCTCCGCTACTAATACTTCAACGTTGAATGCCTTCTACTGATAGTACATCGGCGGTCCGACTTGAGAGGGGAAAGCAAACGGAAGACTGACAAAAACCCATCGTCAAGGTTCTCAGGTCTACTATCGCTTAGGATGCAGTGGGTAATAGTCCACTACTACGAGGGCATCGAGAAGATGCCCCTTGAAGCGCTCGCAGCTCGAGGTTGACACGGGACATTCAGCTTTTAGCACCCAAGACTGAACAACAAATAAAAAGGAACCTTGTTATATGAGCTATGTCCGTCGCCTAGATCGTACCGCGACAAGTCGACGTATATAGCTAACCGATCAGCTTCTTTTACTTCCGGAAAGCGCGTCACGATGTATTCGAGTTCACTCTCAGTGCATGGTGAGACACGAAGGATTTGACCGTAAGGATCACACCATGGGTAAAGTTGCTGGTTGTTATATGTAATCAGTCAGACTCTCGGGGAATGCAGCAATGGTCGCAGGGGCTGCTTTGCGCCGTAGGGTTGTCAAGCAAGACTGCCAGTAGCAGAACAAACAAATCAGAGCATTCAAGTCGGGAATTACATTCAGCCAAGTTGCAAGACCCGTTTATAGTTTGAGAGCTATTCCAAAGGACGGAAAAACGAACAGGGCAGAAACAACCGATTGAAGAAATAGGAACTTCTTATGATCTGTATTATAATTCTCCGACCTCGTATTCTGATTCTTCGAACCCTTGACCGTCCTCCGGCTTGCTTTGATTTCTCCGCTTTTGTATAGGGAGAATTCCTAATGGAGAAGGGAAGACTATGTATATCAAGGCAATCTTTCAAATCCAAGATGTTTTGACAACCTTGGGATTCGATACATACCAAGATAGGTATGCAAGAGGTTAGTTCTTGATAATCTTTCAGGTGCGGCCAGTTCTCTAATCAGATTAGCGGAGGCGATCTCCAAGGTTATATATGACAGCTTGTTGGCACGCCGTGCAAGCTACCAAGACACCTAATTCGAAAGCAACGTCTGCAAAGTCCAGCAAGGTACGTTGACTCTGTCACGCCGAGGTGAATTACACGCAACGTGACTAGGTAGATACCTTATCTCTTCGGATGCGGTTGGCTACCTTACTGCTGACGGTTCATGATGGTTTCGTGCCTGACAGGTAGGTAGGTACGGAATACTGACTGCATCGATCCAAATCTGAATCTGGGAAGATACCTAATAGTACCGCCATGGCTCCATCGGGCTAAGTCTCCACACGCCGACGTGCACTCGAGCTATGAAGCTTATCATCGTACACCACCTCCGTACGTACCTTAGTCCTGGGTCCCTAGGTAAGGTAGTACGTACCAGTACTACAGTACAACATTCCTTGGGTTGCGGGGAAACGGATGCTTGCTAAGGTACTTGATCAGGCAATCCCTCGTCTGCCCCACCATCAGGTCATACGTAGCTCACCTTATCTGCATATGATCTGCTAATCCAAGTCAAGCTGGGTTATTGCATACATGCAAGATCTAGACCACAGCGTGTGAGACAGGCATGGACCGAGCAAACAGCATCATGATTGTGTTCCATCACCTTCCTATTTCAAGCTACCTACCTTAGCGCGTTATCTCCTTCGTTGAGCACCATCATGTCACCGATGATCTCGATAAGCATGGCGTGCCGCTCCGAATATAAAGTATCTTGCTCCCGATCGCTATAGCTCTGCTTGTCTCTTTCCACGCCTCCTTGCTCTGTATTTCAGATTTTGCCAGACTCAATTGAACGATGGCCGGTCAGTTGGGGACTCTCGCTCTTGATGGCGGGGATGTGCGAATGGGTTCAACTGCTGGTGTAGGAATCGGCCCAGAAGCCGAGATCAGTCGATCCGTTGCCCGCAAATTGCATGATCCAAGTATCACCATGGATGAATATATGCACTACGCCTCCATTACGCGCGCCGATACACAGCACGAAGCTGCTCACGGCGAAAATACCTTCGCCTTCGGGAAACCAAGCTTTCTCAACAAGAAGGGTAGCTCCTCTGCACCGGTCACCAGCGAGCCCCATGTAGTTGACGAGAAGTCCGGCGGAGCTGCGGGTGCGGCGAGCACCTCCCTTCCCATATCAACCTTTGCTATTGCGGACGAAGAATACATACAGGCGTCACGAGCGGTCCGAACAGCTACCTGGGGAGCAGTATTCTATCTAATCACCACCGACATCCTGGGGCCTTTTAGTACTGCGTACGTCGCCCATTGCCGAATGTGTGTATCCAATATACTTACAGTCTTGGCTTTTAGATGGGCGTTCAAGCAGATGGGCTACGGACCTGCTGTTGTGCTTTACACGATCTTTGGTATACTTGCTGCATAGTAGGTTACAAGCGATACGTTACTGAGTGTGGCTGACATATCAACAGTGGTGGTGCTCTGCTATGGAAAATGTTCTTGCAATTGGACTCAGACCGCTATCCCTTAAAGACCTTCGGTGACCTCGCGTATCGTGTCTATGGCTCATTCGCACGATACACTGTCAGTCTTTTTCAGTCGGTTCAGCTGTTCTTAAACGTCGGCATAATCATTGTTACCAATGGCCAGGGCCTCTCACAGATAGCCGCGAAAGGGCCAAATAAAACTCAAGATGGCGCATGTTTCATTATCCTCTGCTTTGTCTGGGCTATTGCCGGAGCACTTCTCGGCCAAATTCGAACATTGCAGAGACTCGGATGGATAGCAAACGCAGCTATCTGGATGAATGTCTTTATTATCATCTCATCAATGGCAGTGATTGCCCACTCTGAGCCTAATTTTACTGCAGCGAAAGCCAACAACATGGTGGAGCCTGGACCGATATTCAAAACAGCAGGTCCACCACCAGGAGTGGCATTTGACGGACAGGTTGTCGGCCTCATGCAAGCCGTCTTTTCTTACGGAGGAGCTATGCTTTTCGTTGAGTTCATGTCCGAAATGAAGCGACCTTTCGATTTCTGGAAGGGGATGCTGTGTGCACAGACCTTTATCTTCTTCTGCTACCTGTTTTATGGCCTTTTCTGCTACTCTTACCAGGGCCAGTTCACCATTAATCCTGCGTTCCAGGGAATCTCCAGCTACGCTTGGCAGACGGTTTCGAACGTCTTCTACATCGTCTCTTCGCTCATTGCCGGTGTGCTTTACGGCAATATCGGGATTAAAGTTGTTTACAACAACGTCCTCTTGGAATTACTGAAATTCCCGAGTTTGAGTACCAAGGCAGGAAAACTGGTGTGGGTCGCTGTCGTACCAATCTACTGGGGTGTCGCCTTTGTTGTCGCTGCTGCTATTCCACAGGTCAGCAACCTGTCAGGTCTCATCGCGGCGGCCTGTATTCTGCAATTCTCGTACACATTCCCACCAATGATCATGCTCGGGTTCCAAATCAAGAAGGATGCGCTTCAAGCCGGAGAAGGATTTGACCCTAGGAGTGGCCGGACAACCCATCATGATTCTGGCTTCGCCCGATACAGGCGGGGATACATGAAGAAGTTCTTGTTCAATACCTTCAATCTTATCTTCTTCTTGGGATCATGCGTGACGGCAATCTTGGGTATCTATTCTGCTGCCAAAGGCATGAAGGAAGCATACGCTGCAGGGGCACCGCCATCATTCAGTTGCCGCAGCCCAGTTCTTACTGGTTAAGCGTTGGATACGATGCAATCTCAGAAGCGAACAATTCTCACACGAGGAACGTGGCAATGTGTGCGATAATATGTTCGATGTGCAGTCTGATCTATGTCCCTAACAGTATTAATGAAGCAGCTATCAAGTTGCATGTATGCCACATATCTATTGCGGTACTTGTGTTGTTCACTCAAACTGTTCAAACCTTGTGCCGAATGGTGCCAAATCTAAGCATCATTGCCCGTCGCTTGTCAACTGGAGGATTTAAGAGAAAACTCTGAGAAAGCGCGTGACTTCCACCTTTCGAGGTTGGTACTAGAACCCCTCGTGCCCCTCCAGCCAGATGTTGCAATGAAAAGGATTTGCTTCGGGGCTTCGATGATCCGTGGTCATGAGCTAGAGTATCACCTACCTTACCTTAGCTATCATAATTGATGCACTTCGATGTGGCAATCGGGAGATCTCCATGTTCTGCAAAGGGCCAATGTGTCATTGGGATACCCCAAGCATGCATGCCCTTCCAACCTTCCAAACTTCAACCTTGATTATCCTGTGAGATAAAGTAGGCAGCACCTTATCGGCAATTCTTCCAGTTAAGAAGACGACAACCATCATTCCAGGAGTGAGGCCATTGGTCAGGCTCGCTACTACCTCCTCCCGTCACAACAATAATAACAGTGATATGGTAGGTACTGTAAGGTAATAGTGCCTTGGCTGTTAAACCCTTCGCGTACTGTAGTAAGGTACTGTAAGGTAGGTAAGGGAGGAGCAACCCCTCGCGTGATAGCCTTAGCCTTCACTTTTCCGCGGCTACGTCAGTGCCATAGCGGGGCATTGCATCGGTGCCTACAAATACCTTGCCCCTCAACTAAAATTTTCTTCTTTCTTCTTTCTTCTCTCTTACAACCACAATCAACAGAATCCCCACAAGCATAACAACACTCAGAACCAAGCAAACCCAATTTCAGTAACTTCGTACTCACACAACCATCACCATGACTGACTCCGGGTATGTGCCATATCATGTTGCAGCCTACTAGGTCACAGAGCAGTTGGTGGCAGAAGTGAGCATGGACTAACAGTCTATCTCTTCCAGACGTAAAGGTGTTACCGACCAGATGGGCGAGAAGATGACTCCCGACTCCCAAAAGTCGACCATGGACAAGGCCTCAGAGTCTGTATCTCAGACTGGTGACAAGCTCGCTGGTGCCGTTCAGCCAGGTTAGTCTTATCGAACCCCGTAATCAACATGCTCATGTATTGTAACTTACTAAATCATACCACTAGATTCCGAGAAGTCCACAACCCAGAAGATGTCCGACTCCACTCGTTCTGGTAAAGATGACGCGGAAGACTCAAGCAAGAGCTACCTCCAATCTGCCCAGGACACCGTCGCCGGTGCTGCCGGCTCCGTGTCGGACACCCTCCAAGGTTCATACTCATTTTCTTTTACCATCCTGACCTTACTGTTACTCACCGCCTAGTAGGCATGGCTAACTCTATTTCGGGTCAAGGCAAGAAGTAGAGTTGCTACCATGATACCTTAAACGGCCGATTGCTTTGTGTCTTTCGGAGCGTACGCGAGCGGATCCTTTTCTGGTGAGGACCTCGTTGTTATGGCGATGAGGATATCAGGTTGCTGTGCCTGGATCATTGGTGGTGTACGCTTAAGTATGAATGATGTTGATCAGCAACCGGCATGGAATTTGCTTTGTGGTACTTTCTTTACCTTCTAGCTTTTAGACAATCCAAGCCTACGGGCAATGCCTGACTGATTCTTTTTCCATGGGTGCTTTCACATGTGACACTACAAATCATGTGATATTCCAAAGGCCAAGATGTCGTCTCTCATAACACTGGTAGACGGGTTTTACTTCGTAGTATAATACTGGTGTTGATAAGACTGCTACGTCAGTCATGATGCGCAATGCCTCAGGGAATGAAGTCGACATGAGATTATGTTGCCGCCACAGTAAAGCCACAACAAGGGCTACCCGTTGACGTGCAGCTTTTTGAAGCTTAAAATCGTGACCCACCTGGCCACCCCCCCCTGGATCTCACCAATGCAGCCAGGCATTCATTGTCCCTCGATCTCACTCCCCTCACAACCTTGATTCAGCGAGCCTGTACCACTGCGATAGAGGGCCTAGCTTATTGTTCTACTAGACCTTTACGCGCACCTCTACAATGGCTAAAGAGAAAGGATCCCTCAATCCCGCCGCCGCCCACCTGAAATCTGAAAAGCAAAAAGCTCTCAAAAAAGGTTTGTCATCCTCCTCCTTTGTTTTCCCATTCCCAATTCTTCCTCCTTTCTACACCGTTAGCGACTCGCTCTTGGTTAGAGGTCTATCCCAAATCTCTAAAACTTACTCGTCAAACAGGCAAAGCGGCTGTCTTGGCCCAACGCACCAATCGCCTCGCATCCCGGAACCCCTCGCGTCTAGAGCGCCAGATCGCCGAATTAAAAGCCTTAGAAACTCGTCAAGGGAAGCTGAATGCTAGAGATCAGAAGCAGTTGGATGATCTGGAGAACGATGTCCAGCGGGTTAAGAAAGCAAGGGAAGTATTGGGGGACAAAGCGCCTTCCTTTATTGACAAGAGGAGAGAGCATGGGAAGGATGGGGCAGGCGTAGGGGGCAAGCGGAAGAGGGAATGGGAGGCGAACGAGCAGAGCAGTGAGACGGACGAGGATGTAAGGCGGATTCCAATGCCGCGCGACACACCGCCTCCGATCCCTTTCCAGTCACGGCCCCGCAAGAAACTTGGCAACGCGAATCTAGAACCTCTGGGTGAAGGAAGAGGAGGTGGCGAACGGGGTGGAGCCTCAGAGCACGAGTTGCCTGCTAAGCCGGAAGCCAAACCCCAGCCGAAGACGGTGTACGAATCTAAACCTGTGGTGAGGGACTTGAGGAGAGAGGCAGTGAGCAGGTTTGTGCCGGCGGTTGTGGCGCAGAAGATAGCAGCTACAAAGGGCCAAGGTCGTCTACTAGAAGAGGAAGAGGTAGAAAGGCTAGAGGAGGAGGGATATGGTGTAGGAGCTACAAAAGCGGGAGAGACGCAAGGGAGGGTTATGATGGTTGATGCCGCACCGGCTGTTGACGGAAGTGCGAGGGATGCGAGTTTGGAAGCGGAGGAAGAAAGATTTGAAAGGGAGCTGAGGGGCGTGCAAATGGAGGAGGTGGAGGATGAAGACCTGTGAGATATTGGTATCGGACGAAACAGATGTGTATCTCAGATGAGGTGAGACAGAAGGGTTGAGAGAACAGTAAAAGCGATCAGAGGGGAGATGAACAATCAGAGCTGACTGGAGGATCCTCCACCAGGCACCGAAAAGACATTCGAACTACCTTGCTCCTCTTCCTCGACCGGTCTCTTCACCAACTTCGCATCCATACAAAATGATGGGCTCAAAGTCATGCACAAAGGGAGTTTACAGCGTCCGCAGCTCTGCAAATCTCGAGATCGTTGAGTCTGCGATTTTCAGCAGCTTTTCCTGGCTGAAATTGTGAATACTTTAACCTAAATGTAGGTCTAACCACCCTGCTGGCTTCTGACTGGTAGACAAACGATGATATATCACCTCCCCTCTTCCCTCCAGAACGCCAGTCATTCATTTTCCAAAGTGTGGTGATAGTTGCTAACGTTCGGTTCAGTGTAGGGGGAAATTCAATAAAAAGTCAAGCCGACGATCGTCTGTTCCCTTTGGCGGTGCCCTCGGGCAGAAGGAAGAGTCACAGTTCAAAGGCCCTCTATTTCGCTCCAGGCTTGGTGCACTGATGGTGCCTTCGGGCCGAGGATTAATCACGCTTCTTGTTCTCTTCTCCGCCAAACAGGGTTCCAAGTACAACTTCGTCTCATATCAAACATTCCTTGTCGCTTTAGAATGGGGCAGCATCGTACACATTTGCCGAGTCTGGAAAGTTTCATTCATACCGAGCTACAGGCATAGTTCACTATCACACTGACTGTGAAGCTCTGAATGAGATTTCAAACTTCCACTCCTATCCTCGATTGGTACATCTCAAGAGTTTCTTTGAAAGGGTCTGTAGCCTCTTCCGGGGTTCTCCGATAACAGGACGATCCTGTATATTCCCGACAGCATGAACCACTTGCTATGGTCGCTCACAAAAAAGACTATCAAAAGAAAGCTGCAGTATCTTCTCAGACCCTTCGTTCAGGGCTTACTATCCGTCGTGCATTGAAGGCTTTTGGTATCTCTCAAATTAAAGGATACACTAGACCGCTACCACCTCGATCTTCAAATCTTGCTGTCTCCGGATTTATGTCAACCTGAAAGGGTGTCGGGCTTGTCTTCTCCTTCGCCATATCGCAGACAGTAAAGGCCGTTTCTTGTCAACGGTACAGATACAGTTTCGAATCTGCTTCAAATCACAGAGCAAGCCGGATCTATATCGCACTATCGTCAGCTCTAATATTATTCTCAATCTGTCCGCCGGACTTCCGGCGATATTTTACTTTCGATAATTCAGCGCGAGCGTGTCAATAACGCTTTGGTGCAGTCTGGTTGGCTGATGCTGACGCGCTAATAGGCGAAGGAATCATCCTTTGGTTCACAAATTTATTCGTATGAGTGCAGATAACAAGATTCTGTGGAAAAGGTTGTATTCGCGTACTATAAAAGGGGAAAGATTCTGATCATCTTCGAGAAACAGTCTAAAAATAACGCTGCCGAAGAACTAGATTGTTCAGAGAGATGTTGTGAGTGTGACTCTTTCGAGCTTTAGCAGGAATATTGAGACAACGAAGCATAGGATGCGAAGTGCATAAGGGAATGTGCGATGTTTGACCGACGAACTTGACTGTAGCTATTGATTGTCTGTTGTACATTGAGGGGGTTTGGCATGCTCGATTGGGAGGACTTTATATGTAGGAAATCAGAAATGTACATGTACCTTAGGAATTAGGGGTATATACGGATCTGAGAAGAATTATCGCTCGGTACTTCGTATATTTAAGCGGCTTCTACGTTTTAAGATCGCGCAGTACCTATCCCTGCTATGCGTGTGAGCACCGAGCCCTCTGACTCTGTCACGGGAATACTATGAATGTATGGTGGGTAAAAAGAATAGTCAATTTTTGTAATCTGAAGATTCAATAAAACCTAAGGACCGATGTTTTTGAGTTAGAGTAAGATAATATGTTTCATAAAACTAACAACTAAAAAGGACTAGAATATGTTTTCCAATATTGTATTTGACATGGCATGCTTAATAGATAAATTTTTGAGAAGTCAAGAAAGCTCAGAACGAAGCTAACTGCTAATACAATCATTAGTGAATAAACTCATTACATTTCATTTATTGAAATTCTCGTAAAATGACAAGAGTTTAAAGAAGTAGAAGAGTGACTCGTGTAAAAGCATCAAACGCTCTCAACTTCAGCAATTGACTATGTTATATATCTACCTTTTTTGATGCTATAATTGCGCTTCTGCAGGCATTCGGTTATGCGTTGATGTTTAAATCTGTCGGAGAAAGCTGTTTGATTGTTCTTGAATTGATTCGAAATACGGGGCAGAGAAGGCTCGGTCATAGTTCTATGAAAGCGTCTGCCTTGGCATGCATGCTTCATACATATGTGCAGTACCCCGCTTTCAGTCAGCCAGCCAGAAACTAAATGTGGTTACACTACATTACATACTAGTACAAGCTATTATTGAATCTTACAATCATGTGATTAAAAGATTAACAAAATGCAAGCTAAAGCTTTTCATCTTTGTTTCGTTAACATACTACGAGTCTACGTGGATTATTGTCTATCGTCATATAAAAGCGGTAAGTAATCTTAAATTTCTTAAAATTATAACCTTACGGGGTTTTTATTTCAAGATAATATTTAAAGTCTTTCGAACGTGTAAGAAAAAAGATACAGAAAGCGGTTATATAACTACACAATCACAATGTAAGATTTTAAAAGCTATTCACGTTAATTTATATTCAATACTTCATTCAGTACTAAAGTTGAAACAACAATAAAGATTTTTTTTGAACAGAACGTTTGAAGAATTCTACTTCTTACAGGTTCCATCTCGGTCTGCTTCTTACTTGATATCTGATTGAAAAGCTCTTGTCATAAAGAGATGCTAGGACTTCTATTTTCAAGAGAGCTCGCGAACTAACCTCAAAACATTCACAGATCCTAGGATGCCTGCCACTCAAAAAGCCCAACCAAAACAGCCAAGCTCAGGTGGCACAAATTGCGCGAACCCTAACGTGCAACAAGATGCCAATGGGGCCAATGAATCGCCAATGAATGAAGTTGACTCGGACATATCCGAGGAAGATGAGTACGATGACAACGAAGATGATCCACTCAGGCCTTTCACTCAACCCCCTCGCATGCCGCCCTATGACTTCGCCAAGCGGAAACTCTCCCAACTTATCGGTACCATACCTAATCCTTCAAAAGACTCGTCTTGTGGTTGTAAAGCTGAATCTTGACAGAGTTGATGAATGGTCCCTATCTCGATCTTGCGCCTCATTACCAGCGAGATGTAGTATGGTCCAGGAAAGCGATGAGGTTGCTAATTGATTCAATGCGGAATGGTTATTACATTCCTCCGGTATGTTCAATGTATCTGTGGGCTGAGACAGGAATTGGATTGGGGCACTGATTTTCGGAAGGTTATTTTCAATGTGACGGAGATGACGGATCAATATGGGACTATGAGGTTCAAGCGAACTTGTGTAGACGGAAAACAGGTGAGCTGTTTGTGTGGTGTAATTTTTGAGGGAATGGGCCTAATTAGCAGAGGGTAGAGGTTGACGTCAATAAGGGATTTCCTGAATGGGAAATTTCCTTGTAAGATTGGTAAGAAATTTTGGTAAGATCTGCGATCATCCTAAAGTCTTCAAAAGGAGAACTGTAATATACTAAATTGGCACCATAGGTATTTCCGTGACGAAAATGGCACACCCCTGAAAGGAAGCCGAAAAAAGGTATTGCCCGATACGGCGCGAGAAAACTTCATGAAGATAGAGGTTCTCTGCACCGAGTACAAAGGCCTTACCCAGACACAAGAAATAGAGCTCTTCCAGAGGGTTCAGCTAGGGAAACCACTTACTCAAGCAGAGGCTTTTCGTGCTACTCAGGGGAGCTGGCAGGAGTTCGCCAAGCTGTACGAGAAGGACTTTGCGGATGTGGTTAATCTGGTCAAGCAACAACGCGCCTCCGGCTTCCGAGGAATCCTCACCTGCTTCTCCCAGATCTACGAATGTCTTGATCCCAGCCTCGAAGACGGCGTTCCAAGACTGAGGAACAGCATGAAATCTCTCGAAGTCCTATGCTCAAATCCGGAGTCCCTGGACACTCTGACCAAGTCGCACCTCCGCTCCGTCTTCGAGAAGTTCCAAGATCTGGTAGACATGGACCGAACTATCTTCGAAAACAACGGCTATACGCGAACCAAGACGTTCTCGCCAATTGAATTAGTCGGCGTGTGTTGCTTGTTATCGCAGAAGACGGAGCGGCCCATTGGATTGCTAAGGGGCGATATATTGGCTATGAGAGCATACTTGAGGGAGATCTACAGTGATCTGAGGATTAACAAGCAGAGTTGGGCGAGTGTTTGGAGCTTTATCGAGGGGCTGGAGGGGCTGAGGGGGGCGGTTGACGGGTCTACCGTTGAGAAGAGCACTTGGAAGACGGTGGGCAGGCCTCGTCAGCCTCGAACGACGCAAATCCGAGCGGCAAGCTCCAGCCACCGCTCCAGTTCCTTGAGCAACCCGCGGACTAGTGACGGCGTACTACAGGATAGCTCTCGTCATGCGAATACTAACCCTCTCCGGTCATCAACGTCTCGATGGAGAATGGTAGATAGAACCGGCCAGAGTGCGCGGATCGATTCTTTGGTTATCCATCCAGACGGAAGGTATTCTGAGGGAACGTCGCGTAATGAATTAGAGCAGGCCACTCAAGACATATTCCGCGACGGTCTTCAACATCGAGGAACAGGGCGCGAGCTAGTGGCCGACAGCCGTGACCAACTGGAAGCGCTCTCTAAAGGGCCTTTACATCAACCTCTCAGCACTACAAATACCAGTGTAGACGATGTGGGGCGTGCGGTATCGCGGGACAATACCGTCTCGGTCCCTCGGATTACTTCGGAACCCTCGCCTGTAACCCCTACGTTTGGGGACAACGCTGCCCTCGGTTCAGCAATGGCACCTCCTGCATCTCGGAAAAGGGTGGCCTTGGACCTTGGCGCCAACAGTAACGATGTGCTAGCTTTGGAAGCGAAGAGAGCAAGACTGAGGGCTGGTATTGTTAAACAGGAGAAGGAGTAAGAGACGACAATCAGAAACGCCTCGCACTACGAACATGGGAAAGGTTGGGTTGGGTTGGACGGTATTTGTAGAAAAGGGGCGCGAATGCAATCGAAGGAGGTCTTGCTACTTATGCAATACTGCTCACAGTGTTGATACATATCGAGAATACATATCGAGGGCGGTTTACTTGCACATATCTTGGGTTGGGATTGCAAGCTTTTACAGATAGCATCAATATCGCTTTGAGAGATGGGCCACAGAAGCCGAATCATCTTGACCAAAGATATGGCCTCTGTGGGATGCAAGCTAAGAAAACTTCGTTTCGGCATGTTGTCGATATCGTGCCCAAGAGTGATAGTGAAGAGTCAAACGTGGAATGGTCAGTCGAAAGCCGCAGGCCTACGGACCTCGCTTAGCCTTGTAGATACAAATTCCCCAAAGTACCGCATGACTGAGAGACCGTATTTGCTTCAGAAAGTCGACAGCTTCAATCAGGATCGAAATCCTTATGTTACTGCATTCTTATCCTCCAAAATAAGTAATTAAAGTTCCGCGGCAGGCATAAAAGCCCCGAATCCCCACCGTCCATCCTCCAGAACGTTCAATCCTCACCTAAAACTTCCTATCAATCCCGCGCAATCATGGATCAAGCAAAGCTAGCAAAGATGCAGCAGTCAGTGCGAATTGGTGAGCTACAGTCTAAGCTCCTTCTCTTTGCCCTTTCCGAAGCAATCGCTATAGATTTTCTGTCCAGGTACACCGCTAACACCACAATCCGCATTTAGGGTAAGCCAACATCCACACCCTCCCCAGCTAAATCCAGCCTCCCAATGGCGCTCCCCCTCCCAATACTGCAATCTGCATCCCAAAAGCAACCTTCGTTCATCTTGCCGGCTTTCCAGCTGACCTAGACTCCACCCACAGCGGCAAAGGAACTCCCCGACGGAAGATGAAGAAAGTCCATAAGACCTCGGGCACGGACGACAAGAAGCTCCAAACATCCCTAAAGAAACTCAACGTCCAACCCATCCAAGCAATTGAAGAGGTCAACATGTTTAAAGAAGACGGCAACGTCATTCACTTCGCTGCTCCTAAGGGTAAATGTTTCCACCATCCCCGTTCCTCGCTTCTTCAGAACCTGTACCTCCTCGCTCCATTCTATTTTCCTCATTACCATTGCTCTGATTCAACCCTTTGCAATTCTCACGGCTAACACCGCTCGGTAGTCCACGCATCCGTACCCTCCAACACCTTTGCCATCTACGGCGCCGGCGAAGACAAAGAACTCACCGAGCTAGTCCCCGGTATCCTGAACCAGCTTGGCCCCGACAGCCTCGCTAGCCTTCGAAAACTCGCAGAGAGCTACCAGAGTTTGCAGAAGAAGGAGGGAGGCGGAGAAGGGGGCAAGGGAGAGGAAGAGGATGACGACGATATCCCGGATTTGGTGGAGGGGGAGAATTTCGAGAGCAAGGTCGAGTGAGCGAATGAGAGCTAGCGTTATCATGAGCAGGGCCGATTGAGTGATCTTTGTGGGAAGCGTTGTACAGCTTAGCTTCGTGCGGAAAGAGAAAAAAGATCTGAAATCGAGCCTTGTGAAATGTCAAATGCTCTACAACAAACAGGTCAGGATGCTTGCTTTGAGGGACATTCGCATCATCGTCGCTACCCTTGGGAAAACACAACTTCCTCCCTTTTTCGCCTGTACGCCCCGCATCAAACTCACATAACAGATGCCTCGTGGCTGCTACAACGCCAACGCTGTCGTGATTACCAATTTCTATACTGTCTTGAAAAGGGGCGAAACATCCTCGAACAACAAGCCACCAACAGAGAATAGCCTTATCGCATAAACCTGGCTTCGGAGAGGAGAACAAATCAACAACACAGTCAGGTTCTGAACTGCTTCCACCACCACCACCACCACCACCAGCAGATCTAAAACGGTAAGGACGTGCGTCTCCAATCAAACCCTCCTAATCATCCACAACTTCAACCCAAAAATTTCCTACCCGAATCTTTTCACGCTCTCCCAACAAACAGCTCAACGATACCCATTCACTTCCTGTTCCGTGCCCTCTTTACTTACCCAGCCACCAGCCATCAGCGAAATCTCACAAAAAAACGAGCATGAGGTATTTGCACTTTCGTTGGGGGACGTCTTTTGTCTTTAACCTGTACATTTTCGCCCCGTAGGATCCCGTTTTTTGGTTAATAAACGTTCTGTTTGGAAAAACCCCCCTCTCCCTCTCCTTCGTCCCTCCCCTCCATGCGCTCCCTGCCATCTCTCCAGCTTCCCCATTCTCCATCCTTTTTCCATCCTCTCTTCCCCGCTGCCCCTCCCCCCCCCCACCCACATCCCCCTTTTTTCGCTCCCCTCTCCTCGCTATCCCCATCCACGCGTCCACATCGATACAAGCAGGAAAAAATCCAAAGACCAGACACTATTGGCTACAGACGCGCAACACTGTCGCTCAAGGGAGGCAAGGAAGAAAATGGCATGAACGAGGCTGCGAAGGGGTTGGAAGGTTAAAGTTCTCGGATTGGTCTCGAACATTGAATCTCAACGTTAATCAAAGTAAATGAAGAGTCGACTAACCATATGTACAGGGAATTTTGATCTTATGAGCAACGGATGCACTAAGCCTCAATTTTCGGCTGGGCTAAGAAATGCTACATACACATATAATACCGCGCTAGCTAACAGCAGTCGTCCCATCCATAGCCTCCACCTTATCCATTCCTCCCAGCCTCCTTTGTCCTCGGGGTTTATCTCCTCTGCCCCTCCCATGAAAACCTCCTCCCCCTCCGCCACCACCTCGACCTCTTCCCCTACTCTGCCCCCTCCCTCCCTCACCACCAGCGCCGCCTCCTCTACCTCTTCCCCCGTTCCTCGCAACATGAAACTCGATCTTCTTCAGCGGCTGCTCCACCCATTCGTTCCCTGCAAGCTTGAGCTCGAATTTTTTATCTTCGGGCAGCTTCCACGGCTGGAAGATTACTTGGGGGTCCTCGAGAGGGCGGAGTTCTGGGAGCCAGTTTTTGACGTAGAGTGCTTGGGGATCGTAGTCGTGAGCCTGTTGGGTATGGTCAAAGAGCTTAGTTGGGTTCTTCGGTCCTTTCGTCGCTGCTTTCATCCTTCTTGGGTTTTTCAGAAAGAAACAGTACATACCTGTTTTACAGGATTGAACACTCGGGCTTCGCGTGGATCGTTCCCAACGCCGGCATTGTACTGCCAATTTCCCCAATTGTTGCTCAGGTCGTAGTCGGCCAGGAGACTCTCGTACCATTCGGCACCAATCCGCCAATCTATCCCAAGGTGCTTCGCGAGAAACGAAGCGACATTTTGGCGTAACCGGTTGCTAGTGTAGCCTGTAAGAAAGAGTTCTCTCATCGAGGCATCGATGAAACCGGTTCCGGTGGTTCCTTCCAAGAAACGCGTAACCTTTTGCTGAATTGCCGGGTCCTTGGAAGGGGACTTCCACGAATATGAAGTATCGTTTTTGAAACCCCCAACGCGAAAGAGACGGGGGCCGAATTTGCAGGTTGCAAGCCTGAAGTAATCCCGCCAAAGCAGTTCAAACCTCACGGCAGCAGTCCCTTTACTCTCACCTTTGCCGTAGCCCGGGACTCCTTTCCCCAAGTCGGTCTTGCCATCTTCGAAATCGAGCAGGTACTCATGAGTTTGCCTCGCGGTGATGCAGCCCAAGGCGAGCCAGGCGCTGAGTTTAGTGCTAAAATCTTCACCGAGGGTGCCATTGCGGGTATCTTTGTAGGCGGTCATGCTGCCGCTTGTGATAAGGTGTTTCAGGCGTTCGTGACCCGTGGTCTCGCCGCCGTTGAATGGGTGGGCAGAGGTGGCTTTCGGGGGGTATTCCGGGGGGTGCGAAAGGCCGAGGGAGGGTGAAAGAGGTTTATGGAGGGATGAGATTGTGGCGTCGAGCGTATTAGGAATGCTGAAAGGGCCGTGTTGAGTTGGTATTGACGGGGGAAGGGGAGGGAGCTCAGAGGGGGCGGGAAGGACGCGGCGGGGTGCTTCTCGGAGGGGTTCCACTTGTTTGCGGTAGGTTGTGAAGACATCGGGGAGGAGTTCCGAACTTTTAAACGGCAGATCTCGGCTTGGGGAGTGTTAGCTTTCTTGATGGGAAGTTTGCTTGGGAGTCCCACTCGTCAACGTAATATTTCTCATCAGTCCACAGCTTGAATTCCGCCTTGCCGCCCTCCGCAGCTCTTCTCACATCTTGTTCTTCTCTCTTCTCCTCCACACCTTCCTCGCTCGTCATCCACACCCCCACAACCTCTGTGCTCTCTTTCTGGAACGCATCCAGCATTTCCTTCACTACTTGTCCCACCATGCCCACCCTTATCTCCAATCCGCTTCCTACATGTCCTAAGGATTTTTTCAAATCCCATACACTCTCCGCAAGGAATTTTGCTCTATGAGGCCCACATCTCCAGAAACCGGCAACATTAGACCGAGCTTCAGGGAAAGGCGAACGATCTGAGTCGGAGGAGAGAAAGCCTGAGACTTCGATTTGCTGTGCTGCAAAGACGTAGACGGGTAGCAAATGGGTATATGGATGTGGGGATTGCTGGAAGGTTTTAGAGATTTCGTGAACGATAGGGTTGTCTGCAATGCGGAGGTCTCGCCTTAGGAGGTAGATCAAAACTCGAGGGACGGACATTCTGGGTGATCGACGGGGGCCGGGCGACAGGCTGCTCGGATTATAACAATGAAGAGGAAATTGTTAGGTGGTCTCGAAGCAAGTAGGTAGTTGGCGGGACATGGACAGTAAATTGAACCTGCCAAGCAAACTTAAAGGGCCGATGAACAAGGAGGGGAGATGGTCAAGCAGGATATAAACGAGCAGGAACACGCAGAGGAAGTCGGCGACATTCAGAGGGAGAGTGCCGCCCGAGTTTCAGACTGATGTACTGGGAAGACTAAAGTACCACGTCAGTAGCAAGTTGCAGGCTTGCATGCAAAACATCGACTGGCGCATGACGGATGAACACCGATTGACTGCCATGCCACTGAAAGGCATCTATGTAAGTCAACCCATGGGCCATGATACATGATGGGCCACATACCGCCTTGAGGTAGCCTTACACATGATTCCTTTGCGGGGCATCCTAAATCCCAGTACAATTGCTGTGAAATCGTAGTATATTCACATCACACCAAATCAGGATTAGTGAGAGATGGCCACCGCTTCCCGCGTGTTGGGTTGTCATCGAAAGACCCTTGAAGGCTTGAAATGATGATGATGATGATGATGATGATGATGTGGTGAACGAGACTGCCAATCGACGACGGATTGGAGACACTAAAGGATGAATTACTATGTACTGGTACGTACACTAGTGGCACTTGCCGCGTCGCTCGCCCCACTTGGTCCTCCCCCCACAACGGCTTAGCGTGGTAAACCCAATCTTACAACCCTAATTTACAGATCTGGCATTCTGCAAGGCTGGGACGGGGCATATTGGTTCTTTAGGTCGTTGGTTCAGTTAAAAATGTTCGTGTACTACTGGGTGCATCCTACTGCGGTTGGCTGTCAAGGATATCTGGCTGAGGCCGCCATCATGCCACGCTACTCTTCTCGGACCTTTAGAGCCCATTTTGCACGGCTTTAGATGAAAGGAAGGAAGGATGCACGTAGCAGCGAGAATACGTGGCACCTGCTGACTGGATGAGTTTTCCGAGGGTTATGGTATTGGACCGGGTGTGTGCCAGAAGATCAAAAGGTTGAGTGCCTCGACACCTGTAAGCATCTTTCCTGGAAAGCATCGAGCTATGGTCTCGTGTTTGGCGGTGAGTGGAATCATACATAGCCGCATATGCAACCTCCTCTGCCGCCACTCGCAAAGGAGATTTGGCTCGATTGTCTTCCATCACCGCTGAGATCTTCCCGAGATCTTCCCGTCGTCTTGGCGATATCATACAGCGCATTGCTGTCAAGGCCCGTTTCAGTGCGGTTTTGTTTCGCATACACCATGTTTCTGTTTTAGTGAACGACGTTTCGTTGGTTGGCGGTTTGGTGAGTTGTCTACGTCAATTAGAGATCGAGTGGAAAGATGGCCGTGAAGGTAATTGCATGTTGTACCGGCGGGAGGTTGGAATTCATCCATGTATGCTGTCAAAGCAAGCCGACTTAAGCCTTCCAATGGTAAGAAGACTTCTTCAGCGCCGGAAGTTGAGAAAGTAAGTTCACAAGTAAGAATTTAAAGAGGGTTTCAGAGCACTGATAATTGGTTGGCGTAGAAGAATGATATGCATGGCATAATTGAATTTGATTGTGCAGGAATTTCTCACCTGCAGAGAGTATATGTTACCAGAGTCCAATGCTATGCCCCATCCGTATCAACGCTCTGTAACGGTGTACTCGGAACTGTAATCCAAAGCGGCCCCCAGCATCAAGCTATCAATGACTAAACCGAAAGATCTTATTCTCGCAAACGCCTTCCTCGAATGCAATCGAGCCACTCCTGAAATGTCAAGCAGCCGGTAAAGCCCTCATCAATATTCGAACGCCTCAGTATGCAAGTAGATGCCCTGTGCTCCAGTTCCCTTATGCACCGCCCTCTCATCACTAAGCGCTACAACACTTTGCCGAACATCATCCACCAGGCCCTGTGGCCCACAAACCACGACCGCACTTTCTCCCAGTGCCTGCTCGAGTGTTTTTCGGATAATGTTTCGGGGCTGAGGGCGCCCGGAAAGGATGCATATTTCAGAGGGGATTAGGTTGGGGGTGGGTTTCTCGGGAGATAGGGGGAACGTGGATTGGACGCTTCCATTTGAAGACTGGGATGGCAGGGAGCCTTCTTGGGTAGTGCCAGCTTTCTCGGTGCTGCAGTTGCATTGGCAAGGCTCGGTTGTGTTGGAGATTGTGTCTTCGTCTTCGATGGTGTTCTTGCAACAACACGTCCGGTTCGGGCCACAACTTGTACGAGCCAGTTGCTGGGTTTCAGAATGCGATGAAGTGGAACGAACTGTCACGGTGTCTCCTTCCTCCTCATACTCACCTTTCTCATCTGCTGACATCGGGACCTTCGCAAGGGGTATCGCTTCAGCTTCACCGTGCGCGAGATTAGTGGGCTTTGGTTGCGAGACCTGACCTCCTTCAACTTCAAGCTGTTCGTCACAGGTGATATAAATGCTCATTTCAACCTCGATTTCGTGTCCTTGCCTTTTCAAATGCGCGATATCCTGCGCTACTGCTGCAAGCTGTGTAGCAAACCAGCTGTATTGCTGTCTTGACTTAATCACCCAGATGAAGCGAATGTAACGAGTGACTGCACCTGTTGGTGTGAACGAAAGCGAGCTTTCGTTCGATCGAGGCAATTTCCACGTAGAAACTATGTCTCTCATCAGTGGTACCGTGAAAGTACCACCACTGCTTCCGGCAAACATTATAGCGCTGTCGAATTGTCTCAATGGCCTCATACGCCCATAGGGTCCTTCGATAGTCACAGTTTGCCTATGTGAAGTCCGAAGGTCGTCGCTGGTCAAAGGGAGTATTTGGTATTTTTCGGCACGCTTGAAGAAGCGTTTCGTCCCTCCTGCTTTTGATTTGACTAGGAGCTCCATCTTTCCATCCTGGGGTATCGAAGCGATGGTGAAGGGATGTGACTGGAGTGGCGCAACAGCATGGCAAGATAAATGGACATATTGCCCTACTGTCCAGCGTATCGGAGGGTTGCTGATGACAATACGCGTCGTATCGAAAACGAGCGGCTCAAATGTAGCTTTACAGGCCCAAAAGCCGTTCGTATTACTGTTTGGGTGAAATATAGTGACATTTGCGTAGCAAAGTGTTAATGCGCGGCCACAACGATCAACAATATAAAGCGCAATCGGTATCCATACCCATACCCTCACTTCATCAGGGACATGCAGGTATACTGCTGCAATAAAGCCAGCGAATGAGAAGAGATGTTGAATAATGAAGAGCTCGTACTTCCATCTTCTAATAGGAGCGAACGAGCTAGAAATGATCCACGTTAATACACACCATGCGGCGAATCCGGTTTGCGTCATGTTGTCCGTAGCCAATTTAATCTTGATATAGTCATACCTGGCCCAACTCGTGAACCAAAAGCCCATGTGGATGGTGACTGTGAGCCATAGTATCCTTGAAGCCCACCGATGCAGCCAATTCAATTTTTCGTAGCTGGAACCAACAAGTAACCCAATGATATTATTTTTACCTGCCAGCAGGAATATGAGTGGTAATTGAGCCGTGGCAATGAAGCCAGTACGATAACCTATACTTTCCCACTGCCATTGATCTCGTGGGTTGAGCTTGTAGAAGCATAACACCATCACGACGATAAGCTCGCCGAGAACGAGGCAAAGACGGCCTAGAGTGGGCGAGGTCCAATGAAGCTTGGTTGCTAAGGTTATTGGAAAAGTGGCATATGTGACTTCTCGCGAAATCGCAGTCATGGTCGCGACGCTCGAGGGAAAGAATGCAGTCGGTCGCGCAGGTGTCCCCTTGCCCCGGTTGGCTGCTGCTAACCTGGGCCCTTGATAAGATACATATCCTTGTATTCGGGGAGATCTTTTGCTTACCTTTGTCTCAAGAGCATTTTATTGTAAACGTTAACAACGGTCGCACAGGCTATGGCTGCCCCTACAATTACCCAAAACATCTGCTGCAAGTAGAATAGACTAGGGACACCGTTGCCCATAGACGTATTCCCCATGTTGCCGTCCCCGCCGCCCATGCTCATGCCAGACATGTCCATCTTCGCGAATGCACCCTGTTTTACTCAAAGACTGGCCTGGTTTATCTCAACATTTCAATGATACCACGCCTTCGGATCTCTTGTGGGTCAAGTACGATCCTTGGGCCTTGTTCTGCTCCTCCGCTAGCGAAGATCCAGTGGTTGGTGACAGAGTATAGAGACAAAGCCGCTGACACGACAAGAGAAAGAAAAGACCACAAAAGTTCGTACTCGCCAAACTATCAAGTGGTGTGACTTGATGCAAAGGGTTTACTGCTGAGTTGGCAATTGGAATGAAGAAATGAAAGGTTCGACAGGAGGTAGATACTTTAGATGCAGACAGGAAAAAAGACTTCAGCGCCGAGAACGAATGAGATGTTCTCCACTACTGTAGCTGACGTTATCTGGATGCTCTTACAATCAGAAATAGACCGACTCGTTAATATAAGAGAGCGGCGTTACGAGTACGAGTATCAACGATAAAGAAAGTGTGAAGGACTGTACTGCGAATAGAACGTGCTCTAGCCGGTGTTCGTTTTAGCCGCAGCGCAGCAATTGCTGCAACCTTCGGCTTTCTCTTTGAGGGAAAATGAGCAAGTTATTCCATTTCCTTTTTGCATTCATGGCTACCTTACTTTCCTTGCTTAAATGGGCTCGACCAGTCTTTACCGCCCCGCCACTCTCATTTACTCGTTTGTCTGTGAATAGATGATTATACAACAGTCACCGTAACTATCTACCTTTCTACACCAACCAGCCAGAAATACTCACTTCGAACAAGGTGGACATGTCTTCGAGCAGTACCATGTCCTCTTCCTCCTCAATCCCTGGCAGAATGGATATGTCGTCCATGAACAATGTATTCTACGGCTCCTCGTCTACCCCACTGTATTCCATGGGATGGGTACCCACAAGTACCGGATCCTATGCGGGCACTTGTATCTTCCTCATTATACTCGCAATCGCTTTCCGATTTATGTTTGCAGGCAAACATATTCTCGAGCATCGGTGGATGGATAAGGACCTCAATCGGAGATATGTTGCTGTACGAGGCGTACCAAAAGAGGTCGAGCGAATAGAGGCGGATAATGACAGCAAGAACGGGTTCCTGATCACCGAGCGGGGAGTGGAGGAGCATGTTAAAGTGGTGAAGAGACATACAAGGACTATTATGCCCTGGAGGTTAAGTGTGGATTTGCCTCGAGCAGTCTATGTGACGGTGATGGTTGGAGTTGGGTACTTATTGTAAGTGGTGCATTCATGCATGCAACTGGCGAACAAGCTTTGATTGATTCTCAGGATGTTGGCTGTTATGACTATGAACGTTGGCTATTTTCTTTCAATACTCGGTGGTACTTTTGTGGGAGAGCTCGCCCTCGGTCGATACGGACAGCTTGATGAACATTAATGATGAGACTTTGAAATTTTGAGATATCGACGGTGCATACATATGGCAGCATCGTGGTCTAGATGGATTGAAAGCTATCCACAAGATAGCCCTTAAGTCATGCTCCCAAGACGAAAGACTTGGTAATGCTGCCTTAGCACGACCATATTTTTCGGCACTGATCGTTTAATCCCTCTTCCAAGGTAATGGGGTGGAACCATATGCTTGAAGTTTGGCTTTCGAAATGAGTGAGTAAGTTTTCTAAGAGTTCTCCACGATAAATCTTCGATGGCGCAAATTCTGTATCGTTTATACGCCACTCCTTGTACCCACTTCGTACGTATGTTCTATTATTGAGTCCCCCATACTACCTAATAGTTGTCAGTTTAACCAACCGCCTCCGTAGCACTACTGTGCATGAGTGAGAAAATTCTATATCAAACTTTTGTCCACCCTCTTTACCACATCAAACGATTTCACAGCTTTTCCAGCCCATTCAATCGCATTTATTCGCTACACTTATTATACACATTCCCACTTCTTCCACCACATGGTCATTCTTCAACAAAGAATTCGTGGTGTCCATTCATTTCTCTCACTCGAAAACTCTTTCGTTGTGCCGTTTTTGCCCACAAGAAGCTCGGCTCCCATCTGATTTAGAGTAAACACTCCTCGATCACCGCGTCACATTCATTATGCTTGTGCAGCCATGTCAGAACGGTCTGCCGCTTGTTGAATGGAGATATACACCAAGACCAGATCGTGAGTTCTCGGAGATTTACCGACTCTTTCTAGCAGTTTATCTTATTATAAGGCTGCACAACATATTCGGCCATCTTTCCCATTACTCACCATCGACAAACTATGGTATATACATTGGCAGTAATAGCAGTCGAAGCGGTGCCGACGAGTACATAATCTCCAATGTATGACTGTTTTGGTATCATCTGGGCAATGTCTGCGACCTTCACGTTTGAGGTGACGGCGGCGATGTCTGTTTCAAAATCGAACAAACATAGTAACATGAATGACAGATTCAATGAAGGAAAGGAGAGAAACAGGGAAGGGGATAGGTTCTTCTAATTGAATTCGATTGTAGAGAAGATAAACGGTAAGTAGGTAAGTAGGGCACTCGGTAAGGTATCGAGCTCTTATTCACACTGCGACTCAAAAAACGACTCGACGTTGAGCTGGTGTGTTTTTGGCGGGAGCCGACATTCAACTACTGTAAACCGCAAGCTCTCTAAGAAATTAGCCGAGGAAGATGCATGAAAAACTTGCTCAATGCTTCTCAAGTTTCCGAACTTCGTATCAGCCTCTTTGTTCTTCCCGAATCACCAGGTCCGAAATGACGGGAGACAAAGTGAGACCGTAAGAACTACTGTCTACAGACACACCGTATCGGTTGCCGTCAAAGATCGGTCTGATTGTCGTAACACACCTAATCCACCACTTTCCAAATTGTCATTGTTCCTCTTCGCTTTTTTCCTCCTGTCTTTTCACTGCTTTGATGTTCTTTTTGAGTGTAAAGTAACGATCCGTGTCCTTTTATCAATCAATTCACATTCTAGTTTGATCCAATCGTCCTCGGAGCCAAACCAACTCTCCAGTACCCGCAAATATGCATTTTGCCTTCCTTTTCCTCTCCCTTCTCCCCCTTGTCACCGCCCACTTCCAACTCCTCTCCCCCGCCGCCCGCGGTTTTAACGAAGATGTTCTCGGCACCTTTCCCTGCGGCGGCCAGGACAACCCCTCACTCAACCGTACCGAATGGCCCCTGAGCGGCGGTCCTGTCCAACTTCTCATGGGCCATGACCAGGCCGCTGTCCAAGTGCTTCTCGGAATTGGCAATAATGTCGGAAACAACTTCAACATCACGCTTATACCAACGATTCAGGAAGAAGGGCTGGGGAAATTTTGCTTGGGTGATGTTGTCAGTAGCCACGGCAATACTAAATCTTACCAGTATTGACGGTCTTTGACACAGGTCGTCCCCTCAAACTTGGGCATCATAAAAGGGACCAACGCAACCATTCAAGTCGTCACGAGCGGCGATCCCAACGGTGGTCTCTACAACTGCGCCGACATCACCTTCATTACCGGCACTAAAACACCCTTGCAGTGCAGCAACGGCACCGGTGTCACGACTACAGCATACAATGGCCCAACCAAAAACGCCAACGGGACAAACCCCGGTACGAGCACCGTTTCTGGGGCAAATGGGACCCCCAGCCCATCAGCTACGGCAAAGTCAGCGGCTGGGACGCTAGGTTTGGAGAAGGGATTTTGGGGAAGCGCAGTTGGGATTGTGGTAGCAATGGTCACACTGTGGTAGACAAGAGATACGGGAGCTTAGTAACCGGCATTGAGCAATCTCTAAGCTAAAACTCAAGGTACATGCAACAAGGTATCCACCAATCCATCAGTACATGCTTCCATGCTTCCATGCGCATATATCTCGCGCGGGTATCTCCCAAGCGGAATCTAAATGTAGGCTTCCCAAACTCCAGAAATGCCGAAATTTGTTGCTCCTCCACCATGGTCCTATGGTACATTTTTGAGACAAGTAGTAGTAGAGGTGTAGTAGGTAGTAGTGTGCATGGCAGATGGTTTGCTATATCAGCAGGTCGTAGCATATCGAGGTATGTATCATTCATTCGTCGTCCTTCAATCCACATAGGTCGGTTCCAAATCGACAGTCAATCCAGTAAAGTATCTTCCAATAAAAGCTTGCGTTCACCCAGTCAAAATCTCCATTCTCCAGTCGAGGTATTGCGTGACCAATGATATCGTGAGGAATCCAACCCTTCTCTGCGAGCGACCGCAACATCTTCTCGCTCCATGAGGGCTGAGGTAAAAATGCTTCGGTATGGGGACGAATGATGTTCCTCGGTGTATCCGGGAAGCGTTGGAAGTAACGACCACGCTGTAGTGCTTGTGCAGTGGCACGAGGGAATGTAGCGGGCCTGATATCTTGAGGCTGAGAGGGTGCACGGTTGCGGAGATCCGGGTAATCTAGGCCTGTGGCCGTGGCCGAAGATGCGGTGGAGGGTGAGGTAGAAGCAGTATTAGCCTGTCCTTGTACATCTGCCGGTGGCATCGCATTGGTGACAAAGTTTCGAGGTAATGTAGACGCCACTCTTGGTTGATTATCGGTGGTCTGGGGAGATGAAGTCTGTGGACGGGAAAACGGATGTGTTGGTTTAGGAGCGCCAAGTAACCCTTGGTTCCTATCATCAGCGTGAATCAAGATAGGCTCATCGAATTCTGGTCCAATGCCCTGGTAGAGCTGTGCGTAGACCCAGTGCCCTTGGATAAGGTGTGGTGAATGAGATATAGCTCTATCAGCTGCTGCCGTTGAATCGAAGGTGACTTTGATCCAGTAGTTGCCTCCAGCATATTTCCGAGACATCATGATCTCTGGCTTCGTGAGCGGCCTAGGATGAACGTAACCAGCAGCACTCGAAAAATTTGGGTACTTTCGTCGTTCGGCGGGAGGTTGACGTTCATAGTCCTCGCAAATCAGGCCAAGAGACACCTTCTCGTAAAAATCAATGGCAGCCCATTGTGTATTCTCTCCGTAGCCATGGAGGTACACCTGGGTTGGCTCTTGCTTCTCCGGTTGTGAACGACGCAGCAAGCCGTCGTCAACGGCTGAGGCTTTAGCCGTGTCACTGATCCGTTGCTCCTCGGCTGTCTTTTGCATATCATGCTTCAGCGCGCGTTCGAAGCCATCTAGAACCGGGTTCTCTTTCTTCGCAGGTGTGGTGGTTCGCGTTCCTCGCGAGGATCCTTTACGTCGAGTGGACTTACCAAACGGGCCTTTCTCTTCGGGCGGTGGACGCTTCTGGTTGCGAGCATTGGGATGATCTTCATGCCATTCAAGAGCCCATGGTAATGTGCGTCCTTGGCTATCAACTGCTCTCTCTTCAAGTGGAACTGCGTGGAACTGCGTTGGTCGTCCGCCAATTGGTGCTGACATCCTCTGTCTCTTGTAATAGTCAGGATCGCACACCATACAAATCTCTTTGCAGATCTTTTTTTCGACACGTCCTCCGCTATGGTGTTCCACGATATAATCGTGTTTGTCCGAGACGTATTTTTGGGTCGTCTCGTCAAACTTTCGCTTCTTTAGTTCTTGTCTGTTGGTAATATATACCATTAGCGAGAATGGACAACACGCGGGAGGTTTTAACTTCATCACTTGCATTCCGCAGAAGCCATTCTTCATGCATCGCTCGAAAAATCGAGGCGAATCCGCCTTGGCTTGCGCCAATTTCCTCTTCTTCTCCTCCCCTTCGTCCATTGCCTTTATGCTCCACATCGCTTGCCATTCTTGGGGGTAGACGGTGATGTCGTCATGTATCCACCCAGCCTTCTGGGCGATTGCTTCGAAGTCCCCATTGGGACCCCGAGCCCAGCGGCGTACCGCCTCCAGGAATTCCTCCTGCCTCCCGCTGTCGATTTGGCCGGCCAAGCGACGGAGGAGGGTGGAGTCTGCCGGCAGACTCCACGTCTCGACCGTCACTTGGCCTTTCTCTAAGATGTCCTGCCGCCGGACATCCTTTACCCAGTATTGGGTGTCTATGGTGGAGGGATTGACATTGGTCTCTTGAAAGAAGAGACTAACCAGGACCTCCCAAAGCCTTGGAGTTCCTTCTGAAAAGGCGGTCAATTGAAGGATTGCTCCTTCCATGTTGTGAGTTGGGGTTTCGGTTTCGGCGTTTTAATTATATCTACTTCTGTGCTATTAAAGTCGATTTGGTTTGGTTAAAAAGATTTTTCAGGAAGTTGAAGTCTGCTTAAGTTCGACGAAGTGCTGTTTATCATGGCAAACATAACTGACCATGGCTATTTGCACTTATGATTGGTTTTTGACTATTGATGCTGCCGCTGTTTGTTATTGATAGTCGGTCTGAAACATTATTCCTATTGTCATTCTGCAAAATTATAACTCTGCTCTCAGCACTTCTATTGTCGCGCGATTGAAGAATTGCAACCGAATAAGCACAATAGCCTTAGTGGACTGCCATTTGAAATCCTTCCATTAGCGGATTTTGCAATAGATGGGCCCTCAGGGTTCTCCAATTACTCCAATTTTCTAAGCAAATACCCCTTTACTTACATATTTGACTTCGCCTTTCTGCAGCTTCTCTCTAAGTGATAACATATATCCAATTAACGACCTTGCGAAGTCGAGGAATGGTTTTGTACCATCTTCTATGAATTCTAATTAAGTCACGATCGATTCCATGTAGAGATCCTTTCAGTCTGCAAACCTACGGGCCTAGAGATTTCCCAAAGAACAGACTTATCAACGACAATCCTTTAACAGGCAGGCAGTTCGATCCAAATGATTCAACAAACGATGAGCTTCGTAGCTGATGAGACCTCTAAGAAATGATGCCAGTTTTTTGTACTTTGACACCTGAAGTGTCGAATCACTAGGATGCTTCGAGTAGTTGCAACTCCTCCTGAGACACGCTGGGCGTTTCAGGATTTTGCGTTTGCTACTCCATTTCCCCGAGTACACCGAGGAACCTGCCTGCACCAAGAGGCATTAGAGGAAGGAGCTCAAATATCAAGCTAAATCAACCGTTTCAATCCTACATAGTGAGGATTAACGGCAGGGCGTTATCGACTGAAAGATTCATAGCATGAGGCCGAATTTTAGAGCAAGTAAGACTGATAGATTCCTGGACCCATCCAATACGTTTTCTCCGATCATAGATTACATTTTGAATATATACAATACCTCCATTCGTGATCGCCTCTCGGTATATTGCCAATCGTCATATCCCCGTCTTAACTAAACCCGTAACCCTATCTTCAATCTCTTTGTCACTTAGACCTTTATCCAATGCACAAGTAAGCTTTGCCCTGTCATTACCAAAGCCAGAATCCACTTACCATCTAAAGGTTCCATCTTCTCCTTTCCGTACTCTACAGACAACATTTATAAGCCACAACTCCTCGTATCTAATATTGTAGCATACCATATCTCGCCCACACCCTCGGCTCCGTCCCCAATGCCTCTCGGATCATAATCGGTGTGTGTGGGTTGTTCTTCTTCATGGTTGGATAGGCGCGCGTAAGGAATGACCTTAAGTATGTCAGTAAAGTACTGTGTAGAGAATAATGAAGGGGCCATGAAACCTGGTAGCGGCGCTATGGTCGGAAGTTTGGCAGAACAGGAAGCGGACTTCCTTCAATGATTTGGTGAAGGCGTATTTGCCTGACATTGTAACGTTGGGAGCTGTCGAGTGGATAACGGTCGTGGTCGTTAGGGCATGAAGTTCTAAGCTCTACCTTAGAGAGATGTGACTAGGATGCAACGTTCGGCAACTTCTTACACCATTCGCCGGTATCGCCGCATCGCCGACGTTTACTCTCTACCTCCCACGCCTCCCCGTTGGGCATACTAACGTGAGCCAATCCTCCACGTCTCTTTCCAACAGCATGGCCTCACGCATTGGCCTCCGCTTTTCGCAGTTCTCCTCGAGAGCTACGAGAATATCGATGCGAAAATCCATTGGACGACGAGTCCAAACCACGGATGCAGCAGCGGTTCCGCCGGCACAGGGTGCTTTCCAGAGGATGTGGAATAGCCCTGTTGGGGTGAAGACGGTGCACTTCTGGTACCACACATCATGATAAAATTTCTCTCATATGCTCTCACTAATGAATGAAATCAGGGCGCCCGTGATGAAGGTCTGATTCTCCCTCACCCAGAATAAGTCGGATGTGGGATATTGAAACCGGACAGTGGGCGATCGTTCTTGCCGGCGTCTCAGACTTTGCCCGACCAGCCAAAGACCTCTCTCTCTCTCAAAATCTTGCTTTGACGGCTACGGGCGCGATATGGACAAGATGGTGTTTCATTATCAAACCAAAGAATATGCTGTACGTTCTCCCTCTCCCTCTCCCCCTCAACGTCCTCCACCTCCCTTCAGGTTCTCTCCCTGACTGATTTATTGAAAACAGATTAGCAGGAGTGAATTTCCTCCTCTGCTGCGTCGGCGTTACCCAGGTTACTAGGATTGTGATGTATGAGTCGAGTGTTAATAACTCAACACTACCGCAGGTTGCGGAGGCGGACGCGAAAGATGGGAGGAAGACGGTGAAGGGGGTTGTGGAGGACCCGGAGGGAGCGGCCAGGAGGGCGAAGAAGGTTTAGCTGGGGGTGGAAGGAGGACGGAGAGGTGAGGTCTATACTTACATGGGTGACGAGAGAGGAAACTCCTGGTGGCGAGAGAGAGAGAGATGGCATTTCCTAGGTGTCGATGGCCAAATCTTCGATTTTAACCATTTTTACTAGACGACAACAGTCGAAAATGCTCTACTACGTAAGAGGACCATTTGCGCTCTCTCTCTCTCAAGTACGTTTGACGGCGACTTGCCATGCTCTCCATATCGCTTCGCTAACAGCTTCTTCTGAATCTTACACCTGTTCAATGCAAATCATTCACTCCGACCTCCAGAAACCCTACCCCTCACATCTTGACAACATCCCCAAACCGAAACATTCCCCAACTCATACACCCTTCCCTCAAAGTCCACGTCATTATCCCCTCATCCGCTCCCGCCGCTCCAGCTCCGACATAGATTGGTAGCAAATGCTCAATTGTCGGATGCGCCTTTCCGGCATCAGATCTGTTTAGCAATTCAGTCATCCTTTGCTCTCTTCCTTCTGATGGCCCTTGCACGGCGTTCTTTAATGCTTCGTCGAAGGAAATTGTGTAGGGTAAGGGTGTCGGATCCCTCATCATCTTCCCTAAGTCCCTGAGGTTATGCACACTTTGTCCCGACACAAGTATCAGTATCCCCTGAGATCGTAAGCTTTCTAGTGCGCGGCCGAGTGCGTAGTGGGCATGAGGATCATCAGACGCAAGCAGGGAGACCTGGATGATTGGGACATTCAAAGGATTATCTTTTGGGCTAAAAAGGACCTTGAAGGGAAACCAGATCCCGTGGTCGAGTCCCCTCGAGATGGGAGTGGCGGGGACGCTGTTTGATTGCAGGAGGGAAATGATTTGGGAGGCTATTGCTTTGCTTCCGAAGTTGGGGTATTTTTCTTTGTAGTACTGCCCTGGAAATCCGTAAAAGCTATATAAATGTGCTCGGTCAGTCCAATGACGTACCTATCTGATTGCTTTCAGTCATAGCACGGAACACTCGGGAACGTCTGGAAACAAAAAATTGCTCACTCATATATTAAACCACCCCCTTCCCCTACGTTAACGTTAACCCCATCTCCTTGCGCCTGCCAGTGTGCCGAGAACACCACCACAGCTTTCGGTCTCACTCGCATTGTGATTTCCTGGCCGATTTCTTGGAGTTTAGCATAGGCGGGATGGGTAGTCTCATATATGATATTCGGCTTTCGTAGGCATTAGTGGATGTTCTGTAATTTGGGTACTCGATTGGGGAAGAACGTACTCCGCCATGGGAAACAAAGTAAACTGGGGTTTTGGCCATGGTGTTGTTCTTAGGGCGGAAGTCTGGTTGAGCAGTCGGAAGGAACTTTGAGAAATAGGAACAGTGGGGTCTAATACAATCTCGAAGACGAGTCTTCTCTGGCAAAAAAGACTGGAAATACGCCAGAAGCAAAATGAGGCCAGAGAAGATGAGTAATGGGATTTTGGGCGGAAGCTGCGAGGTCATGGAGACGAATAGAAATCTCTCAGAATATCAAACAAAGATGCATTGTTATATGAAATAAATACTCCTTCATCAGAATTGTCTCTCGGCTACAATGAACATACGTATGATGAAGATAAGTGCTTTACAAAACATTTACCGTTGCTATCATAAGCCGGCCACCAAAGTTCGCAGTTCTCGGCTTCTCGGGTGGTGAAATGCCGATGCGGATAATAATACTGTTTGCTTCTGAGCATCTTGTACATTGTCTAAAGCGGGTTTAGTGGGCAAGATGTCCTGCATCTAGGATAACAAACCGCAAGCACCTGTAATTCATAATCCATTGGCTTCGTCATGAACGACCCGTTGATCCTAGGCGCTGATTGAAGAGTGGACCAAACCGCATCCGTAATCCCTCTTTGTATTGTCCCGAATTGGACAATCCAGAAAAGAATATCCAACGAAATATTCACATTACGACACAGTCGCCCTCTGACTGCTTGTTTACTGCAGATCGCGAGACTCGAGACTTCTCCATCTTGGCCCCGCCCTTTCGCAAATCTTCGAGTCGATCCCGCGCTTTCGGGAAATTTTGTGCTTCAGAACGACATGTCAGTACATTATCCCGTCAGACATTCGGGCCGAGAGACTTACAAGCCGCCCTCCAGTACCACCTCTTCGCATCCTCCAGATTCGCTGGAGCACCGATCCCAACTTCAGTAAAATACCCCATAGCATACTCCGCCTTGGCCAAGCCAGCCTGAGCAGCTTTACGAGCCCAGAGATAAGCTTCTGTATCACTTTGCTGAAGCACACCCTCGGATCCTGTGAGATACCATCCACTCAAGGCAAGTTCGCTCTGATGCTCCTCTTGAACTGCTGCTTTGCTGTACCATGCGATACTCTGCCTTGGGTCGACTGGGCAATCCATCAAGCCGTATTCGTAGGCGCAACCTAAACGAAACTGGGAAAATTTATAGCCGAACTTGGCTGCTTGCGTGAAAAGCTGTTTCGAGTATACTTCGTCTTTTATTACTCCTTGGTTGCCGGTGTCCTTTTCGTGGAGGAGGCCCAATTCATGCAAAGCATGGGGGTTCTCCTCATCAGCTCGATCGGCCGCCCGCTTTAACCACGTCACTGCCTGATTGGGGTTCTTTGATTGTCCCAAGAGTCCTTTTAGTTGAATGATGCCCATCTTGTACATGGCAGGTGTATCGCCCAGGGTCGCAGCTCGCTTGTACCATTGCATAGCTTTTAATGGATCTCGTTTCGTCCCTCCGCCTTCTTCCTGCCCCATCTCACAGCACACTGCGACTCTGTAAGCAGCTTGAGGGTGCCCTGCTTTAGCTGCGGACTGATAGAGATTAAAGGCCTCCTTTGGATCTGTCTCCAACCCAAGGAACCCTCGACTGTAGCAGTCTGCAAGGTAGAATGAGGCATCAGGATAGCCGTTGTTGACAAGCTTTTTTACGATCTTGTGGGCATCCAGTATGTACTTCTCTCGCGTTTTGGCTCTAGTCCTATGATCAGCTCGCTGGTCTACAAGTACTGACGCCGCTTCGACCATTTTCTTGGCCAAGACGAGCTGCGTCTGCTGATCAGATGGACTCCTCGCAACGATTTGTCTTAGCCTTTCAAGCTCTTCATCCGTGATTTGCACAGAGTTCCGTGGCTTCCCAGTCGATGCACGTGAGGGGTCCGGTGGTTGGATGGGATTATCCTGTTGCAAAGACGATGAACCGGTGTTGTACAGTCTAATAGGAGCCGGTTTCGGGGCCTGGTTCACTGGAGAGCCTTGCATCAGACCTGGTCGAACTGGGGCTGGATGTCTCGGCAGCGCATCGGGATTAGATGGAGCGCTTGCTGGGCGTGACTCGGCAGCTATCGGAGACGTTGGACCCATTCTATTATCGGGCATCCTACCTTGGCCAGTGTTAGGGCGTGCGTTCTGTGAGTGTGGCAGTTGATGCTGGCCATATTGCACCCTATCTTGAGAACTTCTAGGCGGTGCTCCATAAGCGCTTATTACTCCATTGCCAGGCGAGCGCGCTGCTGGAGGGGCCGGCCGCTGATCGTTATACGGTCTGGCTTGTTGCCCGTAAATCTGCTGGCTGCTGTTTGGGTGTGCATTGACAGTTGGGGGCCTATGACTACAGTAGTCTCGTGGTAAAGGCTTGGTAGGTACAGCAGGGATGACTTCAGGCATATCGAAATTGAAACCTCCATGATGTGGACTTTTGGGCGAACGCGGTTCTTTGAGGTTTGGTGATGACATACTCCGAGGAACCTGTCCTGGAGAATACCGACCAGTCTGCAAATATCCAGGATCAGCTCCACGGTATTGGGTAAGCATTGGCGGTACTGCAGGCGCTGCAGGTTGCGGCTCTAGATGCTCATCTATTGTCATTCCACGACGGTGGATTGTACCCGACTCAGGTATTGCATCGAAATCCGGCATGTCTTCATCGATTTCAGACTGAGGCTGTGTTCCCCTGCTCTGACCGTGGTTCCCCAGATCATGATGCGACGCGTCGTAATAAGAATCGAACAAGTCGCCAATGCTATCTTGCGCACCATGCGGCGTAGGATGTGCACTGCTTCGAGTCTGATATGGGCTGGTCTGGATAGGTGAATGCACGTCGGCCTGTACCCTCGAGTCGTTAGTGGGTCTTGGCCGAGGCGGTATCGCCTGTGTAGTACTATTTGGTAAATATTCTTTATCATTTGGACCATAGTATCCCGCAATGGGACCAGGTTCCTGCCAAGAAGGTTCGGCATAATTTGGATCCGAACCCATGACTGCCTTTGCGACGGCGTTAGGCATAGTATGACTTCGTTGGGATCCAGGATCAACATCTAGTCTGTGTGGGCGGAATGAAGATGCGGCATTGGCGTCCTCTGAACGTCTGCCAGTTATAGCAGGGGTTTGGCTGTTGTGCGGAATCGGCCATTCTTCGCGAACATCCAGTCGATGCTTCGGTGCGTTGTACGGTACATCTTGAACCTGACTGCCGTGTGCCTTAGGGTTGTACTGATTTTCGTTGTCGTTGTACCGGATACCATTACTTTCATCATGGGCGTTGCGATTAGCCTGATATTGTTGATTCGGATCGTCTTGCATTTGCTCCACGTTCGGCCTTCTCTCGTTACTGAAGGAAGAACTCTTGCTGCCCTTGCTATTGGCCGTGGAAGGTTTCTGATCTTTCGTGTGGGCTCGGTATGTGTCATTATGCAGATTCATCCCGGCAACAGCAGCATTGAGACTATCTCCGTGAGTCTGGTTGGCCTTCTTCTTAGAGGTTGGGAAAGTCGGAAATGGGTTGTCCCAAGCAAGGGTATCCGGTGAAGTGGGATCTCCCAGAATCCTTCCTTTGGCTAATTACTATGCGTCAGCTGGTGATTTCAAGAGAGCTCCGTCGTAATTAAGCAGATTAGGTGACTAACACTGATGGAACTGAGCAGTAGCTAGCTTTGGCGGAGTCGGCCGTCGCTGCCCGTGTGCAGGCGCTGGTCTTGGAGCGCTACCAGGTTTGTGACTTCCAGAATCTCCCTGAACCGCCCCATTTCCATGGGACTCTGTATATACCTGCGACTGATGCTGGCCCGCAGGTGGTGGACGCTGGTTGACCACCTCCGCGCTCTTGCTACTGGTGATCGGCGGTCGCTGAGTGCGATACTTTTGATCCTCACGAGGTTCATAGTATTGATCATTTCTATGAAAGCCTCTGTCCGCATCCGTTGAGTCACTATGCAAAGCTAGTTCCTGGTAGTACCCGTTCTGTTTAGCCTGTGCCCTTTGCGCCCCACGAGATGGACCTTTCTGTTGATGTTGATTTACCGGAGGTGACTTTTTACCATGTGGAGGGGAATGGTAATTCGGTTGAGGTGGTGGGTGGGCTCGAGGTTCCCTATATGCATGCCTCTCATCATAGCCTGTTCTAGAGTGCGGTTGCTGCGTGGTTGGTCCCCCATAGCCTCCACCTTGTCTTGTGTCACCATTTCGTGCCGTCCCTCCATAGTGGCCATTCTCTCCAGCACGCCCAACAAGTCCGTCCTGTGGAGCATAGTGGTTATCCGACCGATACTGGGTGAAATCATACGTAGATTCATGATAATTGTCATAATTCTGGTAAACATTGCCGTGATCGTCGACCGCAGGATCTCGTTCCTGCTGGGGTTCACCGAGGGGTTCTGGATGGGCGTAAGCGGGCCTTTGGACATCCCCATAACGTGGTCGAGCGTACGCCATCTGTTCCGTTGGGAATGTTAACCGTATGTCAAATGGCCTTCCCAGGCAATATCCAGAGTAGGCTGCGTTTGTGTTCCGCTCCAAAGCTCATTTACCGGGCCTTTTCGAGCTACGCATTTCGACAGCCATTCTGAAGCTTGATGTAGAGATTGTATTGCATTAAAATTTCCAAACAGTATGCTTATATTCCCTACTCCCGGCGCTGATATTAAAGTCTCCTGGGCTGGTAGCGAGTGATAATGTCTGTATCCAATCGTAGGTATCCGAGACTGTTAAAAGGGAATGTAAGCCTAAGAAGATCCATAGAATAAAAGGGCATAGGTTAGACTGCAAAGTCAAGTTGTTGGAGAAGTGAGCGACTCGTGCCTCCAGTACCGAGATGCAGTGTTCTATTCGGCTCTCTCTTTGTCGAAACCACAGGTCTATAAAAGAAAAAGGCAAAAGTCCACCGCCGCACCTGGAGCGCAGGCAGTATTTGACCGCTGGATTGTTTCGTCAGACTTACCACAGTACTCCTGTAATAAACGGACGTGATCTGTTCCGCGACGGTCGAGCCAATCAAGTGTCTGCTACGAACCTCGAGTGCCTTGGCCCGTGCGGAATTAGTATGTGGAGAAGTGTGGCTCAGTCGATGGCGGTGCAATGGCGGCCAATTAAAAATCATTCAACCACTGAATGTCAAACGCCATGCCAGGTAATAGTATCACTGCGGAGTCTAGAGTCCTTGAGAGCCACGTTGCACTACGAAGCAAACTTGGCAATCCGCTTTCGCCATCATGTCCAAAGCTGGACTTTATATCAAGATGCTTACCGCGTAGGACTCATAGCCCACCCATTCGCTATCAATAGCAGCTTTCTGATAATGTGGCCAGAGGTGTGGTGATGTGTATCGGAGGCCCTGCCTTAATCTACTACGTCACGCCTACAGAGGAAGAGCTATTTAAGGCACGTTGCACAATTCCGAAGCCTTAAGATTCGTACTTATGGTCTGCAGCGGTACAACCCGGAATTACAGAAGAGATCTTTAGAGAACAGGCAGGGGAAGCAGCAAGATTTTGATAACTTTGTGGGGAAATTGAAGGAGTATTCAAAGTCGGATAAGCCGAGTATGGCCTGTCGGTCGATGAGGCGCATTTACTAGGCTTACAAGGTTTTAATAGTATGGGAGGCAGCCGCCATCGATGAGGCCCGGACGAGGGCCAATACCGCTGATGAGCAATTGCGGATGGCGGAAGAGATGCAGAAAAGAAGAGAAGAGATTAGGAGGCACTCAACCAAGGCCGAATAAGGGCGAGAGAGAGCTCTGAATTGTGGTTTGCGCTTGCTTCGTAATTGGTGTTGAGTCAGTGCGCAAAAGGCATTAAAGCATTGCAAGGCGCTGCCTTTTTTTCGCTCCAGGATAGCTTGTTCTTGTAACAGGCATACGTACAACGATTGCAGGACAGTTCACACCACTAGGAGAAGCTGATCACCTATGCCGATCTCTATATGTCTACATCTGGCAGATACAACGACTTTAATCGAAGACATATTGACTCCTCGATCTTCGGATTTTGCTACTTGGCTTCGCTCACATGCTGAGCCGTAGTATGTACAAACATGACCCACAGAACAGGCAAGCACTGCTGATATTACATATGAAACCGGGACGAGATTGTCCGCTGTGCATCAATCTGTTTCTCTTTGAAATGATCGGCGTGCAAGCCATCAAGGCACCAGACAGCCAAGGTACGGGCAAGCATAGGGGCCAGGATCCCAAAAATATGTTGGAACCCTGATAAGTTTCCCATTTGGTGGTCCTCGGATTCTTGCAGTATTTACGCCTAGTCACCTGATCATAACTTCGCCGCGGGGCCAACGGAGGTTATTTCGTTATACAACAAACTGCAAATACATTAGCACGGAATATTGAGTAGAAAGCTGCGTGGTCCAGAAGTTCTTACCTTGTGAGGAAGTCAGCGTACGACTCCCCTGTGACCTGGCCTGCGAAATATTGCGCAGCGAGGTGATACTTGTTTCCCTTGGGTGCTTTTGAAGCCAGTTCATCCGTTTGTTCCTTGAGCAACTTCTGTGCATAGGCTTTGCTAACCGTCTTCCCTTCCGCAGTCTTCACACCATGGCGACACCACTGCCAGAGCTGGCTTCGGCTAACTTCTGCAGTTGCGGCATCTTCCTACGACGCAGATCCCCTGATTAGCTTTCGCGGTTATAGTGACTTCTTCTAGGAGTCCTTACCATGAGGTAATTGATAGGAACGCAGCCAACTCCTCTCAACCAACCCTCCATGTACCCAAGACCAATGTTGAGGTTTTTCCGGATACCCTCCTCAGTGATTGTTCCCGGCATGTTCATATTAAGCAGATCGTTTCCGGTGATATGTACATCTTCTCTTCGTACAAACATTTGATTAGGGGTGGGCATGTGTTTGTTGAAGACCTCTGACGCAATGGCTGCTAGAGCAGGATGGGCAACCCATGTACCATCATGACCTGCGCGCGCCTCTCGGAGCTTATCGGCGTAGACGTTTGCCATCGCTGCGTCATTTGCTTTCTTGTCGTCCTTTATTGGGATTTGGGCTGCCATACCCCCCTATATGCCGTTAGCTGAAGCAAAGGAAGATGGAACCTCGCCCGTTCACCCACCATAGCATGTACACCCCGTTTGTGGCAGGTCTGAATTAGAAGCTTCACGTAAGCATCCATGAACGGCACCGTCATTGTCACAGCAGAGCGGTCCGGTAGCACGAAGTTCGAGTTTTGACGGAATTTCTTGATGACGCTAAAGATGTAGTCCCACCTACCGCAGTTGAGACCGGAACTGTGATCACGGAGCTCAAAGATAATCTGATGTCTGTTAGCCAGGACTCGCTGCTAAAGCGGATTGCCGTACCTCTTCCATTTCGAAGGCGGCGAGAATGGTCTCAATCAATACTGTCCCACGAATAGTTCCGCGTGGCATGGCTATGGTGTCCTGAGCCAGGTTGAAAACGTCGTTCCAAAGGCGAGCCTCAAGGTGTGATTCCATCTTAGGCAAGTAAAAATATGGGCCAGTACCTCTCTTGACGAGCTCATGAGCGTTGTGGAAGAAGTACAGGCCGAAGTCGAAAAGGCTTCCCGATATCGGTTCGCCATCGACGGTGAAGTGCTTCTCCTCGAGATGCCACCCTCGAGCTCGTGCAATGAGGGTAGGTAACACCCGATCAGTGCGAAGCTTGTATTCTTTTTCCCCTTGCTTGAAATCGACCTGCTTTCGAATAGCATCATACAGGTTGACCTGACCATTGATCATGTTATCCCATGTTGGCGCACTAGAATCTAACACCTCTCATAAGCTTCGACACCAATGCTGTCAACGAAGCAGACTACCCTCGAAATCGGCCATGTAGGTCCACACATTCGAGTTTAGAGCATTCACAACCATCTTCCGATCCGTAGGACCTGTAATTTCGACCCTCCTATCTACCAATCCTGGTGCTGGATCAGCTCCTTTCCACGCAACATTCTCACGGATACGCTTGGTCTCTGGTAAGAAATCCGGGAGGACACCCTTATCAAGCTCGGTTTGCCGTATCACACGACGTTGTAGTAACTCTTTGCGGCTGGCATTGAACGATCTATGAAGGAGGGCGAGGAAAGCAATGGCTTCTTTGTTCAGGATCTTGCCGGTCTGGTCATTCAGAGGACCATGAATGGATACGCCTTCTATGATTGCTTCAATGTTTGACATCTTGACTTGATAATTCCGAGTACTCAGTTAAGACGTTGGACGATACGAGTTGTAGTGGAATCGAAAGCAGGTGAGCGGGCTACCTAGCTTTATACGTCAGAACAGGACCGGGACAATGACGAGAATAATAAGGAGTTCATGGTTACCGTCTACTTGATCAGTAACGCGGGTCACATGCGGCAATAAAGTACCTTAAGGTATCAAACGGACGAGTGAGGACGGAAGAATGGAAGTTATTATCTACTAGTAGACCGAGAAATTGTCTTGATTGCGGGGAAGCTCTTATGGAGCAACAGATACCGTGGACTCAAGTATCTAAGACTATACAGTTATCGCTCTCTGATCAATCTAACAGACTTTCGTTGTGATTCTGGATGATGAAATTTCATTTAACTGTCTGACTGTATATTTGAATCTTTGAGGAGAGACCCGAGTTTCTCCGCACTCCACCACTGACTGAGGCTTCCTTTATCGATAACAGATTTATGCCTCGGCCACTTCACTCGGGGCAATGCTGCTTGTACTAACGTACCTTAACTTAGGTAGGTAGGAACTTTACGGGTTATGCCCTACAACGGGTCGGTATGTACCATCAATTCTCCATTTAGCAATTAGCGACCTCCCTCTAAAAGATCTGGCGAAGACCGCTTGTTGCTGCAGGTAAGAAAGGGACCCTCGGGGGTTAGGGCTTTTCTTCTTTCCTCGGTAGTGCAGTAGAGCAAGTTGGCAAGTCGCGATTGCGAAAGTAATTGCTGCTCGTTCATTAAAGTCATTTCGCACCCCTTGCACAGACAGTTGAGCATGTTATTGCTCGGGATAGCCCATTCCCGTGGCTGCTACAGTCCAGCTTCGCATACCTACGGCTTCGATAGAGTTCCGCTGTCTGTGACATATAAAATGTACCAACATGTATATACTTCTACACTGTATACATAAATCTTGGCGACGCATCCCCCCATTCGGCAATCTCTTCATCTGACATATTGATAATCTTGTTGTCTTCTTTGCCATCCCGTCTGGCGGCATTCTTCCGAGCGAGGATCCACCACATGAATCCGTATATGAATGTAGCTATAGAGACCAAGCCTAGAGTCACCGCATGGCCTTTTACATATCTGGGACCTTCGGCGGTTGGGTAAAGCTGGATCCAGACATTAGCCATATCGCCCTGAAGCAGTAGAGGCACGATTGGAAAAATCTGACTCACGAAAGGCGCCATTATACCGCTAGTATTCCCAATCGTCAGTTGTAGTCCTGTGGCGGTAGTTCTTTTCCCATAGCGTGGTTGATTAGAGGGAAGCCATGCCAGCGGTAGCCCTACAATAACATACAACCCAAATGCCACGAGGAAGCAACCAACTAGAAACGTTAGGGATTCAACGATTTTCTTTCAACAGTAGGGTTTGAGCTAAGAAATACTTTGCAGAGATTATGCATCTAGATGTCTAGGAGTCGTGTTTCGGTTCAGGATAGGGTTGGTCGACCGCGAAACTAGACTTACAGTATCGGATACCCACGCTCGAGTTAGATATCAGAACACCATAACCAATAATCGATATCATTCCGAAGATGATAGTATAGAGACCACGCCTCTGCTGGGAGTCCGATATCCGGGCCACGACAAGGTATGTAATTGCACCAACGCAATAGCATGGTATAGTCAGCGCCTGGGCCTGCGCTGAAGTCCAGTGGCCCAAGGCTTTGATGATGGTAGGCAAGAATGTACTGTAGCCATACAGCATACTGTCACCGCCAAATTGGCCAACGCAAAAGGCGTATATCTTCCAGTCTCTCAAACCCAGATACACGTCTGTCTTGTGGAATTCCTGGGCTGACTTTGTTTGGCCGACCTGCCTCTCTCGCCGCAAATTTACCAACCGTTTATCTTCAGCGGAAAGGTAATACGCATGCTCTGGATCATCCGCAAGGACGAAAAATGTTGCAATCCCTAGCACGAAAGTTGGAAGGCCTTCGAGAATAAGAATCCAGCGCCAGCCTCTTTGCCCAGCGACACCGTCCATAAAACCTATGGCATACCCTAAGAGACCGCCAAAGGCTCCGGCAATTGCAGAGCTTACGAAAAGATACCCAATGCGAAGAGCAAGCTCACGTTTCGTATAGAAGAGCGTAAGATATACAGCGAGACCTATAAATCATAGTCAAATTGATGGTGTTTTCTCCTGACCACGGCTATCACTTTAGCTGGCTGCTGACCTGGGAAGAGTCCGCCTTCTACTGCCCCCAACAGAATACGACAAACGATAAGTCCTCCATAGCTTTGTGTGATACCCGTTAAGGTTGCGATGATGCCCCACAAACTATAGCTATCAGACACTAGAAGAGAATGTTCAGATACAGTTACTAACGTGGTGATGAGCGAGATCCAACGTGAAGGGGTGAATTTCTTGAGCACAAGATTGCTAGGAAGCTCTGACAAAATATAAGTCACAAATAGAAGAGACACGGCCGTCTGATATTGGTTTCCTTTTAGGCCTAGGTCTTTTTCCATCCCATATAGTCTAGCGTTACCAATGTTCACCCTGAAAAGGAGGTTAGATGTTTCCACGAAGATGAGTATCAGTCAACGAGAAATACTTGCCGATCAAGAAAGGAAAATAGGTAGAGCAGCATCACGATGGGAATAATATGTAAATCGAGGTTTTTGACCAATCTCTCCTCTGCTGCATGATCAATCTCCATCGAGAACTCAGTGATTTCTTTGCGTTGCAAGTCTTGCAACGGTTTACGCATCTCTGGACCTAGAAAGTTTGCGCTTGCCATGGTGAAGCATAGTTTGGCTGATAAATCTTCGAAGGTGCTGTACTAATGTACATTCAGGGTCTACAGCAAGAACTTCATAAAACATTGCTAGTACAATACCGTAGTACAGATTAAGCGTTAGTGTAACATAACTACATAGTACTAATGCGCGGTCTAAGATATAAATTAAACACTTACGTCGAAAACGAAGGTTGCAACGAACGAACGAACTCAATTAATAAAATCAATAAGAAACAAGAGAGACGAGAGAAGACATCACTGGCAATAAATTCAGGTTCAAGAGAGTGAAAAAGATATAAAACTAATCTAACTACTGAGGGGTATATGTATTTCTTTAACCGCTGTCGGAGAGCCACTTTTAGCGTATTCGCTTAGTTCACCAATAGGAATCATAGAATATCACCCTGAACTGATTTTATTGATGCTATTCAGAGACTATTGTGATATGCAGCCCAACAAGAACCGTCTTTACATAGAGAAATATCACAGATATCACAGCCAAATATAGAACGCTTTCCTCGCTTGCTACCATCTAAATTTGATGTAATTTCATCGAGAACTTGTCGTTTTCTAGACATGACTGTTAAGCCTATCTTCTTGCATTCACGACAGTCATCAGAGCTCTTTCTTCTGCAGATTTGATGATCATCTAAACATATCATTGAACGTTCAATTGCAGGCTCAATTGACATTCTTTTTCGCTTCAGAAACTGTCTTTCAGATGTCTGAATAAGATCTGTAGCTAAAGTCGTTCTGAACTCGCTATGAACAGTGTATTTAGCCTTCTTTGAAACATCTGAATGCAAAGAGAGTTTATAGACATTGATAATGCTGATTTCAATCAAGAACTCATACAAGACCTTGTGTTCTTCTGATCTACATCGACGATTGTATGCGTAGAAAGAACGTAACTGATCAGTCTGATCAACAGCTCTCATGTAGTGATTATAGACGTCATCAAAGTTTGAAATCGAAAGCTTTGCATGAGATTTATTATCGAATGAAGCTCTTGCAGTCTTAGCATTGATAGACGTTCTAGAAGATCTTTTTCTATCGCGAATGATGTAGATCTGATCATCAAACATAGTTGATTGAAACAAGATGATAGAATTATCTTTTCAGACGAATTGCATCATCTGATTATCAGAGATGATCATCATTTTAAGCTTCTCTCAGAATATCTTATCTCGTTTCTTGTCTTAAGTCTTCAGTTGAACAAATTTCTTGTAGATTTCGAAGTTTGAACAAGCTGTGTCAATGACTTCATAGTCTCTTTTTCGTAGATATAATAGAAGCTTGTGACTCGTGAAGAGATTGTTTATCGTTGTATGCAAAAGTCTGGTTCAGTTTTCGAGTTTTAGCGAATTTGGCGAGGAAAACTCACAAATCAGCCTCAAATTTGATGCAAATAGAGCAAATATCTAGATATCATTCTCACACTTTCAAAACATTTCAAAGCTTCATTTTTGAAGCTATACAAACCTCAGTCTCACACGAGAACAATTCTGAATTCTACCTATCATGCTTCAAGCTCTTACTCAGAATCTTAGAGACGAGATTCAATTTCACCTAGCTCGTGATGATAGCACAACGTTCATACACAAAGTCACTTATGTTATCAGGCAGCAGATCAATTGTATGCGTAAAAAACATCTTCATTTCAGCGATGTGACGTCTGCGCTTGATACGATTGATAAATCGAAGATTCTGAGTGAGTATTATGCTCAGAAGCTTCTTGACTTTCTCAGTCAATGACTCATCATTTATCAGAATGACATGATCTGATTTCTGTACAACGAGTTTGACATTGTCATCAGTCAAAACATGATCAGCAGACTGCTCAAACAAGCTAGATACAGCAGAAAGATTGCTCAAAGAGTTGTTGCTGAGCATGATGAAAAGCTTCGCAGTGAATGAGAACGACAACTTATGAGCTGAACATCTGATCAACTAGTCTTTCTTGATGAAAGCGCTGCTTGTGAGCGAACAGATAGACTCAACTTTCTTCTCTTCTTTACTCTTTCTAGTCATGCTAATGCTTGCTCGTTAGCTGATCAAAAGTATGACTGAGTCTTGATTGATTTATCTCTGCACGTTATTCAAAGTCTAAAACAATCAAAAAGATGAAGCATTTTGTCAATGTTTTTCATTGATGAATACATTGCATGAAAGATGCATCACGACTTCATAACAAAAAAGATCTTTCTAAACTTCATGTGATCACAGATGCTTTTTATATGCAATTCTGAAGAGATAGAACTGCGTTCAATGATGATCATGAATAATGCTAGAATTCATCAATCAGCAAAGCTCAATGAGCTATGTGAAAGCTTTGAAATGCATCTTGTCAAATTATCATTCTACTCGCCTGATTATAATCTCATAGAAAGCTCATTTTCAGTGTTGAAAGCTTAAATTAAAAGAAATGATCAGCTTGTTCAATGATATGACGAATCTAACGAGAAATTTGATGAATTTCTAAAAGTAGCAGTCAGATCACAAAGAGAGTGAGTTGATGATTTTGAAGCACTTTTTCGTCTGACTAATATAGTTCATATATTCAGATGATATCTAGATATAAATAGACTCATTGTAGTTAAGCTCATCATGCTTCTTTGCTATCTTTAAATAATCATTTAAAGTCTTCTTCATTTTCTTCATTTTCTTCATCTTTTTCAAACTTTCATCTTCAATCAATATTTGCAAGATTAAAATCTTGACTTGAGACTTTAAAGCAGATCTTTGAGCTTGAGAATTATATAAATGACTTCATGTTTGCACTGTCAAAGTATGAGCTTGCTGAGCTGATATAGAAGATGTAAAGTGTGCTGTTAATGTATCTTTAGTCATTGATTTGAATGACAATTTGTCATCTGAATCAGAATTTCTAGAGCGAGCATACTTGCTGACATCACGAGTCAGCTGTATGTCAATGTCAGCAGATATGTTTAAGCTTTTTCAATGACTTTCATCGCGCTCTTTTCAGCTTTGTATTGTTTGTAGATTGTAATATTGAGCATTCAGCTCATTGAAGACGTGTCAAAAAGAACGTGCTTGAGTGCTACTAACTTTGAAGACATGTCAAAAGATATAATCATGAAGATCATTGCTCTGAACAGAATTGCTAGAATGAACAAACAATGTATGTTGATGTCAATTGAACATAAAAGAAGTCTCAGTCTTCTTGAGCATCTTCAGCTTATTGCAACTATTCATCTGCTTTTGTTGATTCTTTCTCTTTTGTCTAATTCTTTACTCTTCGATCTTTCTTTCTTCTTCAGCTGTTGCTCTTTGTATCATCTGCAACATCAATACATCTGCTATGCTGATTGATTCATTGATGATCTGCAATGACTGTATAAAAGTAGATGATGATGTAATGATTGAAGAAGATGTTGAGAAAGAATTGACATGCTTGACTTGAGATTTTGCTATCATCAAAACTTCGATCAGTGTTCTTGAAGATTTAGTAAGTGATGCAAACTCATCGTTTCTACTGATTGTTTCTGATCAGCATATTATATGATCAGCAGTTAGTCGATGATGAACGTCTGACTCATTGATTCAACAGTACTTTTTCTTATTGTGACAGTTTTCTTTGCAAATTCAACTCATCTGAAGAACTTTCATTTGTTCTACAATGTTTGCATGAAGTTGATCATGCTCATTGACTTTCTTCTTCAGCTTTGCTGTTTAAGTGAGTGATATCTTCGTCGCTGAAAGCTTAGCTACAAGCACTGAAGACGTGATATCAGTTTTATCATGATCAAAGATGAGTTTTAGATTAATGCTTACATTCTTTTTATTTACTGAGTACTTCTGTTGAATGTTCAAAGCTACTCTCTCTCAAAAATCGTGCAGTGTCAGAATCATTCACTCATTCTTCTTTATTAAATATCAGATGACGATGATTTTTATAAATACTAACACACACTCTAGATCGATGAAATCAACATGCTCAGAACATTTATGCATTTGCTCTTGACGCAGATCTTGAAGATTGACGTCGTTCTCATCATCTATAGTAATTTGCAAGATGTCACTGATGATGAGAGTGACTTCATACTTGACTGTCATGTTCATAAATGATCTGAGCAATTCTAGTGATAGTGATAACTTTGACTTCGTTGATTCTTGTCTTTTCATCAATGCAGTGAGCTTCGTGAATTGCTTTGAAGCTGCTTGAGTCTGAGGCTGATTATCATCTAGATTCTTCTCATTCTCATTCTCATCTTCAAATTAGTCAAGCTTCGCTGATGATGACATTAATGATGACACACGCGCTCTTCGAGTGGCAAGAGTAGCAGCAGTCTTAGCGACAAAGACGACAAGCTCGCTCGAGATGAGTGCATTTACGTTGACAGCTTGAGAAGTCTGAGAAGTCTTGAGAAGATTAAGCTGAGAAGTCTTGAGAAGATTAAGTCTAAACAAAGAAAGATCTTCTACATCTGAAAGCATCAAGAGTGAGAAGATCTCTGTTTCTAAAGAAAGTACGATAGAATTCTTAGATACGAGAGCGATTTTGCGTGTCTTAGAAGCCTTGAATGCATCTAGATGAAGCAGAGTCTTGAAGAAAGTTCTTTTGTGTTCGATACGCCTGAGAGGCATTCTGACTATCTAGGATTGCTCTCGTGTAAGGCTGAGATTTGTATAGCTTCAAAAATGAAGCTTTGAGATGTTTTGAGAATGTGGAAATGATATCTAGATATTTGCTCTATTTGCACCAAATTTGAGGCTGATTTGTGAGTTTTCCTCGCCAAATTCGCTAAAACTCGAAAACTGAATCAGACTTTTGCATACAACAATAAGAACACTTCGTAGATGTAGTCTAATTGTTTAGACAATTGATCAAGAAGATCTGCTATCACTGTGGCTGTTTTATTACTTTCTAGTTTCTTTGAAATCTTGACATCTAAAGATTCTTTGTCACGCTGATGATAGATTCAGGCTAGAACGTAGTCTTCATCAGCTATCACTCAGATCTTGTAGTCTTCAGAAGTCGATTTCGTGAATATAGTAAGCATATCATGCGATCGACTCTTGAATCGCTGCATTATCTCATCTACAGTCACAAATCAATCAAATTTTCAGTGTTTTTTGCATGTTTCTTCGAGCAAGGTATTAACAGACTTTGTCTGATGAAGAAAAGTCAGTTTTCTCAACTAATTTAGATGAAAAACACATCTAATTTAGATGAGAAACACACTTACTCTCTGAAAGACAGCGTTATCTGATTCGAATTCTGATTTATAGTCGAAGAAATATAAATTTCGATCAATATTTTCATATCTATTCAGAGTCATTGCTCTTCAAATCAATGAATGAAGAGACTTATTTAGCTTCATATTTCAGTAGTCAGAAACTTGAGATTCTTTATGAAGACTCATATAGATGCATATTTCAAAGTATGTCTTCAGTTCTAGCTCATCTGTGTTCGAAAATGATCTGACTTCAGAGTCTCTTTCTTTTCCTCATCTGTGACTCTGATTAACGTATATATTGATGTATTTTGCTATTATTTGAAGTATTTCGAAGGAGAAATATAGACTTCATAGGCTCGCGACATCTAAAGAGCTGATATTTGCTGATATATTGACTCAACTGACGTTTGAAGATATCTGAATAGGCTCAAATCGATCGTCTATATCAGTTATAGAACGCAGATTAGAACAATCAGTCTTTAGATCAGTTGAATCAGATACTACGTCGCAGGAAGGCATCATTCAGAATAATAGAGGGCTTTGTTGACATTGTTTCTATTTACAAAAAATAACCTTTTTGACCTAGCCTTACCACATCTGGTTAGGATGAACCTTAAAAATTAATCGAAGGCAAACAGCGGTTAAAGGGATACAGAATAGCTGACTAAGCTTGAAGGCTTCTTTCACAATCCTCGATTGATTTGTCATTGCTTCAAGCTCGCCTTTTTGCAAAGCCGAGAACTTGTCTGTCGGTCGATTTGTCATCGCAGAATTTCTTCGATGAGCATGTTAAGACAAAGAAGTAATGAGCATTAATAGGCAGCATGGAATTCTCATGGAAAGCATTATCTTTGACATCTTTTCAATTCCTCAGTGTCACTCAAGGCCGCCATGGAGACCGTTCTAGTCATCGGAGCAACTGGAAATATCGGCGTATCAGCCGTCACGGCTGCGTTGCGCTCCAAGCGCAACGTCTTGGCCATTGTCCGCAACCAAGATTCAGCCGGCAAACTCGTCAAGTACATTGGGTCGTCCGACGGGATCACTTTCGCTGAAGCCAATGTTCTCTCGGACTCGGGGGTAAAAGGTGTTGTTGATCAAGTCCGAGCGGGCAAGCTCCCATCTTTTCAGCATGTGTATTCCAGCGGTTGGTTACCCATTATACTCACGAGTCAACGTTCGCTACTGACATTTCAATCAAGTTGGCGGCGAGTACACTACAACTCCCCTTCAAGAGATCACCACCAGCCAGCTACGCTCCAACTTTAACATCTCCTTCGAAGCAAACTTCTGTAGGCCCTTTCAATCCTTAAGTGGACCCGACACGTTCTAACAAAAGACTCGCAGTCGCCTATCGGGATAGTATCGGCTATCTGCTCGAACAGAACAATTCTGCGAGCACATGGACTATTTGTACTGGGTCGCAGGGCGACTTAGCAACCCACCCGGTGCCGGCCATGACGCAAGGCGCCTTGTTCCCAATGGCCACGGCCGCCGCCCGTGAGAACGAGTCTACGAACGTCCGCTTCAATGAAATTTACCTCGGGTACCGAGTCGAGGTGGATGAAGTCGCTGCCCAGCATGGGACAACGAAGGCATCGGACTTTGGGAAAGTGTTCGAGTTAATCCTGGCCAATCCCGAAGTCCGCAGTTCGCGCGTTCGGGTCGACGATCTTGAAGATCTCAAGAAGTTGAAGTATCAGAAAAAGTTCTAGTAGCACGTCGTGTCACTTGCATGACCAAAAAAGTAAATAATACTACATCTCACTGTCGACGTTTACTTAGTGTCAAACACAATCAACAGCCGGGACTTCTCTGCTCTTCTCGGCCGCTTCACTGCACCTGTTGATCAACGCCCCAATGTTCTTGACATAGCATGGGTCAGCTTCTGCGTATTTGAGAAACTCAAGCTCAATAACAAGGCCACTCGAATAAAGCGAAATACCCTCAAACTAATTGCAGGTGCCAGCCAGGTACGCCAGAAGCCACGTCTCCTTCTTTCGCACTTCTTTTTAGTTCTGGCCGCTGTACTCAACTACAGTACCATGTGTCAAGTAGTGGTCGTAAAGCCATATTCAGAGATCGTCATTCACAGTAATGTTACACTTCTTCGCGCTGATGTCTTTCGTTCCTCGGTATCTCAAGAGAATGTAAGGTCAGACGGAGTTTGCGCCCAGCTGTATCCCGTTTAGTGCATTTGTTATTTCGTCGAAGATGAGCACGAGTCAATCAGTAACACCGACGTTCTACCTGTCGATCTGCTCATCCTCATCTTCAGCGGGCGTCGTCTCTCGGCTGTCAATAATGAGTTCTTCAGCCACGCCTTCGACTGCACTACGGAGTTACTTTAAGTTATAAGGTAGCTTAAAAGCACTGCTAGCCTTGTTTTTGATGTTCTGGGCAGTTAGAACCGCGAAAAGATCATCTGGCTTTGAAGCTTCGCTTTGCTCAATATTCATGCGATCAGATCCGTCATCTTGATCTTTTTTCTTACGAGCGTTCTCGGCAAATTCTTCAGTAAAATTTTTAAATAAATTTGAAGAAGTCGACAAGGTCAATATATCGAATTTCAGGATTGTGTGACGAGTCGGGTTACATGACTGACTAGTACTAAGCGAAGACCTGAGCGAAAGTGCGAGGTATGAATAGAAATATTGGCAAAATACAGGCTTCTGTACGCTGAAAACTTGCTTGCTGTTAATTGCTAAATGTTCGTAGAGATGGCTTGAATACAGGCAATTTGCTGCTCTTCGAACATCGGTCACTTTTAACTCTTAAGTTATTTTTAGTACCTTAGATTTAGAACTTGACCTACACGTATTAATCGGTAATTTTCGAATGCGTAATATTGCTCACCTAAAGTGTTGCCTAATGAACGGTCAGTATTGAAGCTATTGACGGCGGCCTTTAACAGACCTAGATTCGCTGACACCTTTGGTCTGCAATCTCTAAATTTTCCAAGTCGATATACATGCAAATTGTCCCGTCGGCGTGTTCGACATGACTGATGATTATCCAGCTGCCGCCTACATGGGTGATGATGTACCAGAATCTCTACTTCCGGCTGTGAAGCTTCTCAGTCAGCACGGATTCACATTGGTTGAGTATGGGCAGAGGGCGCTGCCAAAGTATGGCTACCCTACTGTTGTTTCTGTCAGTCAACCCTAATCCTCTCTGAATCTACTTATAGTGTATAAACTGTGCTGAAAGTAGTTACAGACATGGGAGTATGCTATATCCGATAATGATCTCCAATCCGCGTCAGACCTTCTTGCAGAACATGGATTTCCATATATCTCGCCGAATCCTCTCCGTATAGCAACATATGGTGACTTCGAAGAAAAAGGCCGACACCACCGTAATATTAAAGAGAACCCGGAAAACATGGTTTCACTTCGGCTGCTTCCGCTATCTATAACGTATATCTCCCTGGACGATTTACAATATATACCGTTAAATGAACGTCCGGCTCCAACAATCTACAGACTTCCTCTTCCACAACACTGCCTCTCGCTAGTTCAATGCATTGCTAGCTACCCACCTGAAAGTGATAGTCGGATGGAACCAGTCTTCGAGTTATCGGCGCTTATTGCGTACGCAATTTTCGAATACAAATATTACACCAAAGATTGGGATCAACCTGAAGAGTCCGAGGAAGAGTACAAAGAGAATGTTCAAATCGCATTGAAGAAGGTGCGATCATGGACTCTACCAGAAAGTACAGATTATTGGCGTAAACTTCTAGAGACTTTGGTTGATGGAAACCGCCAGCCCAGTGACATCCCTTACAAGCCTGATAATTAGAAACTTGAGGAGCAAGCACTGAGGGAGCATTTATCGGCTGATCGGTAAAAGAAGGACCGGTCATTAGAGAACCAGTCATGGGAATATCCTGCCAATGCTATACCTGATCATCTCCATGAGCTAGCAGTTAATTCTACGAGCTGACATACTGAAAGTCAGCAGCCTGCAAAACCTTCTGCAAATTATTTCTAACGACCGTGCCTTTGCTATATAGCTGGCGGAACCCGGGAAGGAGCCGATCTTTGGGTGTAAATGCAGCGTAGTAACCAAAATCGACTTGCTGATTATGATCAGCGAGCCAGCGGAGTAGATATTTGATATCGATCAAGTCAGAATTTGCTTTGCTGATACTTGCGGGACGTGTCGAATCCGCAATGTGCATCCATCGTTTGGTCTTGGTGATGATCAAGACTTTGGGATGCAAGATATATACTAAGTTCAATTAGCTTCATATCACGATATGGAAGATGGAACTGTTCCAAGACATCCTTCAGGACTTACCGGAGTCCACTAAAACCTTTGGTGCTGAATCTGGATCAGGCAGCGCCATCGACATACCTGGTCCACCTTGAAGCAACTCGACTTCGATAAAGATGTTGTTGCCCTTTAAAAGAATTAATAAAGCCTTTGTGGCTCAATTCGTTGACTGACCGCTTTGAAACCCAATTTGTTAGCAGAATTGACGGAGTATCGGTCATCCAATTGAAGCAATCTTGCTCTAATTTCAAGCGCTGGTCTATCCACCAGAATGTCCACGTCCTATAGCAATTAGTCACAAAGAATACAATTTGATGAGCTTTCATACATACCGAAGTTCTACGGTCGTTTCCAAGCAATTTAAGAGCCTGTCCCCCAATGATAGCGTGCACTTTCGCATCCTGAGTAAGAATATTTGACGTGATACGAGAAGCTGCCGCCACTGCTGCATCGACCTGGGATCCAGTTACTTGGGCTTGTTGATTCGGTTGGCTTGAGCTAGAAGGCATGATAGAACACTTTGAATTTGATAGGCAATTTAAGAACAAGTAAACACTAGACCGTGAAGGAACAAATGTGATTCTTTCAGAGGATTAAAGGCTAATTCTAACCACAGGGCAGAGAGAAGCTCATCTATATATACGAATTAAAAGTTCAAAGAGAACGAAATCTTAGCGCTTTGTTTCATAAGAATAGGCGCTAACAAAAGACTACCAGGTCGTAAGAGAGCTTCTCATCAAATCAAGTGTCATAATATAGAACAAGAATAGGATCTTGCTGGTGCAAAACTTCAGCTCCAATCTCAAATGTCATAATCCAAGCCGCGCGCGTAAGTGAAAGGATTCAAACTAATGGGTTCGTGTGTCCAATTTGGTTCAATCTTCTTTAGTGAGTTTCAAAGACGCGGCCAGCTTCATGACCTTGATAGATTTTACATCTTTCGTAGGTTTAGCATCCTCGAGAGGTTTATCCGTGCCCCACCCTAAGCTCATCCTTCGCTTAGTGCTCGACGGCCATACATCACTTCCGGCCATGCACCCCTAAAATTCAACTACCCTTTATATACACGACGATTTTTGAGCAATTGCTTCAAAATAACCCGCCATTTCTTCCGGTAACCCTCGACTAGCTTAATGCGAGCAGCCCTATGAGGCCTCGTAGCCCTGTAGACCTTCTTTAGTGCATTCAAATAACGCTTTTCCCTGACCTCTTCGCGCTGCTGCTGCTTCTCATCCTTCAATTTCTGTCTATCTTGAATCATACTTCGAGCATTTTTGATGTACAAGACGCCTTCGCTTTGAAGAATCTTGTTAGACTGCTTTCTGCATGCTTTGCGAGCATTTTCAGCGATCATCGTTTGACTTAATTGATTCTTCAGCAACTTCATTTTACATGTCATGACGTGTTAGGGACCAGCATAGAGCGAGTCATATGAGTGTCATTTAACTAATAAATAAATGCTAAGGAAGGAAAGTATCTACAGGAAAGAACTCGGTTCTTATATGTGTGTTCCTCAGCCCTGTGCTAGGCCCGATTGGGTTGGCGCCTTACACATATGATGCAGAGTCCCAATGATATCACCTCTAGGTCAGGTTCTCGCTAGGCTCGATTAGGATGAAACCAGGTGAAGGCTAGGTGAAGAATAGACGAAGGCTAGAATCGTAACATTACTCTTCTTTCTTGACTATTCATGTTCGCATGAATGTTGTTTCTTAGTGCGCTTTTCTTGAATATCTGGTATGAAATTCATCAATCATCTCTTGAGCGTTCATAAACTCGTCGTCGTCAGCGTTATATCAGTTGAGATCATTGTCATAGCTCTTTCATTTGACTTGATATTGAAGTTGTCTTCGATATCGTCGAAAGTTCAATATATCGTCGATTTTTCATTCGTCTTCATCGTTTACCACTATTGACTTCGACGATTCATTCTTTTGACCAGACAGAGAATCATCGACGACAGAACGAAGAAGCTCTGAATGAAATACGTCATGTATACACATAGTTTCTGATAGTTTCAACTTATAGAATGAGTCAACAGAGTCTGTGATCTGAAAAGAGTTGAGCATCTTGTCATTCAATTTCTTGAAGAGTTTCACTGTAATGATGTTTCATTCATTCAAAAACATCTTTGATTCAATCTTGTAATTGATCTTCTTTCTATGCTTATTAGCTTGATTCATCATTTGTTCTTGTGTTTTGATCAGAGCTTCGCGAGCGAAGATCAGTGTCTTATTCATGTGATTGAATATATCTTCGACTCGAGCGATCTGCAGACGTTCGCGAGTGCTTTCATACTCGATGATGTCGAGGTCGAAGCTCATACGAGAGTGAAAGCTCTTGTTCATGAAGAAGAAGATCAAGAAGATAACTGAAGACAAGATGTTATTGTCAACAAACTCGATCATGAGTAGTCACTTGAATCAGTTGTTCTGCATGTATGAACAGAAGAAACGAAGATATCGCTCGACATTCTGATTGACTTGTTCGCTTTGATCGTTGATCTGAGAGTGATAGATGATGAACAATCAAAGAGAAATGCTCAGTCGTTTGCAAAGAAACTTTCAAAGAATGAAGATGAACTGAGAATCTCGATTGAATACAATGAAGCTTGATAGATCGTGAGTTTAATATACTCATTGAAGCAACATTTCAGCTGTCTTTTTGACTGTGATATCTTCATCATCAGTGATGCAAGAAATATAATGCCTTTCTTTCAACAATTTGCAGATGACAGTCAGAATAGTGTTGTAGTCATACGAATCAGATAGATTGATAATGAAGTTCATGACTATGTTCTGTCATCGCTGTTCAGATATAAATAGAGATTGAAGCAAGTCATTTGATTTATTTCTTGATGTCTTTGAACGTTGACATATGTAGCAGTTTTGAATATATCAATTCATCGTTTTTCGCATAGAAGATCAATAGTAATTTCGCTTTATGATCTTCACTGTTTTAAGAATTTCAGAATGATCAATCAACGATTGATCATATATCTCACGAATCAGATTCATTTGTAGAAGTTCATTGAACGAAACTCATAACTGACTATCATGAAACAAGATTTCATTCTGAGTTCAACAATTCTTCAATTTGATATCTTCATATTGTGCTTCGTCTCTTGCTATTGCTTCGCAAAGTAGCATACAATTCTCGTCAATTTCATTTGCATCAAGAACTTGTTTATAAATTGATTGATCATTATTCTTCTTTAGATCAATGATCTTCATTTAATTCAATGTCAAAATAGTAGTTCTTTGATATTAAATGCGTTCATCGTTGAGATCTCTAGGCACGAAGTCAGCTCAACAAGTTAATGCATCGATCTTAATGTTCTGTTTGTCAGATCGATACATTATCTTGAAGTTAAAGTCAGCTAGCTTCTGAACTCAATGCATTTATCATTGACTCAACTTCTTGTCTTTCATTAATGAGATGAGTGCTTGATGATCGATGAACATCTTGATAGAAATGTCAATCAGCTTCAGTTCAAGTCATCAGTGTTTAAAAGCTCAAATTATGATCAGCAGTTTCTTATCATATATCTTGTAGTTGCATTCAGCAGAAGACATGTTCTTGCTATAGAAGACAATCGAATGTAGAACATCTTCGTCATCATATTGAGACAGAACTTCATCATTAACGTAGTTGAATGAGTTAATTTCAAGAATGAAATCGCAAGTCTGATCAAAGTGACGAAGTATAAAAGTCTCAGTCATACATTTCTTCATGTGATCAAATGCAGTTTGACAGACTTTGTTTCATTCAAATATGATCTTCTTTTGAGTAAGTTGAATCATTGAATGAACAATCTTCGAAAAGTTCTTGATGAAGCATTGATAGAAATTGCAGAAGTCAATGAAGAATTGCATCTGAGTGAGATTATTGAGTGTAGATCAATCAACGACTGCTTGCATCTTTCGTGAATTCATCTTAAGTCTCTCGATTGATATCAAGAGTTCTAAAAAGATAGTTTTCTGAACATGAAACTCGCACTTGTTGATGTTTATCTGTAGATCAGCTTCTCATAGTTTATTCAAAATCAATCGTACATGTTGCTTGTGTTTCTTCAAGATCTTGCTGTAAATGATAATGTCATTTAGATAAATCTGACAGAACTGATGTAGATATTCAAACAACACGTCGTTCATATAATGTTGATAGAACGTAAATTCGTTGATTAATTCAAAGAGCATTACATGATATTTGTATGAATCAAAGAAGATAATAAAGATAGTCAAATCTTCGTTATTAAGATGCATGCGTAGTTTGTTGAACGTGACAATGATGTTCAATCAAGTCAGGTACTTGCTTTCTTGTATACGAGCGAGAGTCTCGTCTATTAATGACAAAAAGTAGTGATTTCGTTTGATTAAAGCATTGAGTCTTCTGTAATCAACGCAGAAACGCAGACTATCGTCTTTCTTTTCAACGAACAAGATAAGCGAGATGTATGATGCGAAGCTGAAGAAAATGAACTCTTTGTTTAAATGATTAATCAAATATTTCTTTATTTTCTGAAGCTTGTGATTGAACATCTGATACAGTCTGCTTCGAGAAAGCATTTCTTCATCAATCAACTCAATTTTGTGATTGTAGAAACAATGCAATGATAGCTGATCTGTCATAGCTCAATCGAACATGTCTAGATAGTCATGATACTTGAAGAAAAGCTTGACTTTGATCTCTTCAAGAATCTCAACATGTGAAAGCTCATGCAGATTCACTTCTTCAGACTTGTTTTCAACTGTAGTTATGAGTCAATTGATTTTCAAGATGATAACAGCAAAGATCTTAACATCTGATCATTTGACTAACATTTTATATGTTGCTGTTTCTATCATTGCTATGTTCATTGAACTGAAAGAGAATGATTTCAGACTGAACGTTGACTTAGAATTAACGTTAGTCAAAGTCGCGTCATGCTGTTTTAACTGTTCAATGAACTTCTTGTTTTGACTGAATTGAGATGTAATGAGAGTGAAAGATCTCTTCAGTATATGAGTAGAAGTCAAGCTCTTTTGTTTCGTGATTGATTTATTGCTTGAGAATAAAGCAATTGATTTCTGACTAGTAGAGTTGAAATTCGAAAATCAAAGAAAATTGATTTGCATATCAATTACTAGATTGATTTTATTCATTCATGTTTTTTCAAGAATCATTTGATGTTGATTTAATTGAGTGATCAACATAAAAGCTGTGTCAATCGTATGATCTTGAACAGTCAGATTCAAATAAATGACATGAGTAATGAGTTTCTTAGCATAATGATCATCAAATTCTCGAATTGACTTCACTTTGATTAAAGTCAAAGACTCGATTTGCAACTGATCACAAACAATCTGCGCAATCACTTCATTAATAAACGAATAGTCAGCAGCTTCGATGTTTATCAATGACTTCAATGAGTAACTAATTTCATTGCTAGAAAGTACATATTCAGTAGTCAAAGATTCAGAAGCAAAAAAATCATCTGACATGCTTGTTGTTGAAGAAATTAACATCTCTTTCATCGCGTCTTTGATGAAAGTCTCTAGTTTTTTGCCTCGTTATCTTCAAAAGAAGACATTTTCTCATTCTTCTTATTCTTTGAAATGATGATTTCATGTAAACGAAAGATGAATGCATGAGATGCAGAAGTGTTGATCTTGTTCTGAGAGCAATTCTTGAACAAATGACTCGAGATCTTGCAAGTATAGCAGATGATAGACGATCTTGCTGACTCAGAGATAGAAGAGAGAATAAACTTAACATAATTAATTATTGAAGTCATCACTGACAATGAAGTAGCAATGCATTTATCAGGTACGACAGTGACTTTGACAGTGACAGTGCGAAGCTGACTGCGTAGCTGATAGTTAACTCGCTGTTTATTATTCACATCTTGAAGAAAGATCTTGAGATGATGAAGTGAAGTGAAGTCTTTGAAGCATACTGACAGAGCATTCTGCAAGCGATTGTTGATCTTATTCTGAAGATCATTCATCAGAGTGCGATTGTCGTAGTCTAGATAACTGAATAGCTTCATAAAGTTGAAGTAGAAGACGTTGAAGAGCTTGTCTGTTTGTCTCAGAACGTTGTACTCATGATGACACTTTTGATTTCTATTCAGTTCATCGTATATTTCTTTCAGATGCTCAAATAGCTCGTAGATCGAGATGTAAGAATGCAAAGCATCATGATGATATCAAACGAAGATATGTTCAGCAACATCATCTTCTAGTCTAGATATCACATAAACAATACAAATATTCTCATTATTGAAGTGATCAACATTTGTCTGAAGCTTGTCATTCATCTTAACTCTTCAGCTATTTTATGTTGATTCATCTTTGTTGATGAATACAGATGAGTTCAAAAACTTGAAAGACTTGTGATGATCATTATTGAATAAAGTGAATGACTCACGTCGAGTATGATTCTTGATAGATTAACGAGGTAGAGATTTCGTAGAAACTTGAGATTCAGTAGACTGATGAGATCAAAGCTGATTCGTTGAACGCTGTTTCTTTTTTAGACTCAAGACTTTCTCTTGTAGTTCAATGATAGTCTTTTCTTGAGTGTCTATTGTCATTTAATTGATCTCTAACTCATCAAGTCTCTTGATGTGATTGACTTGAACATCAATTCATTGCTCATTGAGTTTCAAAGTCATGTCTCATTGATCTCTTAGCTCGATCAGCATCTTGATGATCTCATCTGACTGATTGATAGCTCATTGACGAAGTTGTTGATCTGTGTTGATGTTTCATGAGATAGCAACATTCTGAAATCTCGCTGAAGCATCGAAAGAAATAAGAAAAACTTGTTTATTAGCAGTGCTTCTAAGCAGATGAGCTGTTCATGACTCGACTGATTCAGAGTCACATGTCATTGTGAAAGATTGAAGGTAAAGATAAATAGATTGTGAGAAGATTGAGTGATTGATTTGATAAATTTGAGTAAATTTGAAGATGTGTTTTGATGAAAGTAATTCAAAGAATTTCTTGCGAATTTTCTGAATGAACGAAGTAGATTATTTCGTATCATTTACATGTTGATAGCAGAGTAGTTGATTAGCATTTATCTACTGTTAGAGATCAGCATAGAGTGAGTCATATGAGTGTCATTTAACTAATAGATAAATGCTAAGAAAGAAAAGTATCTACAGAAAAGAACTCAATTCTTATATGTGTGTTTCTCAGCTCTGTGCTAAACTCGATTGAGTTGACATCTTACACATATGATGCAGAGTCTCAATGATATCATCTCTAGATCAGATTTTCGCTAGACTCAATTAGAATGAAATCAGGCGAAGATTAAACGAAGAATAGACGAAGACTAGAATTATAACATGACGTTAACGTCTTTTCAGAACGTTTCAAGCTTTCTACTAAAATCTTCTGATATTGATTCATCAGTTAGCTCAAGCAGCTGATTTTCAAGTGCTGCTCAACTATTAGAAATTGTTCAAACGACTGAATCATTTATAGTAAATGATGATGTAGTAGATTGAATCAAAGTTTTCATAATTTGAACTTTATTCAATACTATCTTTGAATCAAAAGAAATTAAGTCAGTATGCTTTCATGCAGATTGAATGATAGATTCTTTAAAGACTTTGGTTCAAAACTCATTGAAAACAGTCAAAAATTTAATTTTGAAAAAAATCTCATCATTCATTTGAACAGCTCAATTAATTGTCTTCGAATGTCAATACTTTAATGACTGAAACACATACACATTTAATGACTGAAGCAAGTGTGTGATATGTGCAGATAAATTGAAAGAAATGATCTTGTTATCTTCGCAGTAGCTTAGAAATTCGCTTGTGTGATGAGATTCATAGTCATTCATTAGAAGCAATCTTCAAGCTCTCTTTTGATGCTTTCAACTAAAGCAATCAAAGTGCTTCAGTCATTGAAGCGAAATTCAGTCGTTTGAGTAGTCTGTTTCAGAGATAGTGACTAGCACATCGTCGTTAAGATCGTTGTTGAAATGAGAAATCAAAATGTGAACTTCAATTATAATTAACATTGATGATATATTCTTGTTCTTTTTACTGATGCATTCAATGCTCATCAATGACTCTTTATTATTTGAATCTTTGAAGTAAATTCTTCTATGCAAATTCACAGTAACAATTCAATCAAAGCATGCAATGCTCATATGATAGTTGATTTCGTCGAAATTTCATGTATCATTCTTCATTATATCATATTTGATGATAATCTCTTTAAACTCATTAAAATGAGTCTGTAATACTTTTGAATCATGCACATTCTTTCTGTCAGCTGCTATAAACTTTCGTTTAGCTTTGAAGAGATCTGATCGTTAATTTAATTATCTTTTGACTCATTTATCACTCAGTGAAGATGAGAGATTTCAATGAAGACAGTTCTGAGCACAAAGAGTGTTTATCATCAATTGCAGCAAGTGTAATTAAATTAACAAGTTTAACTCATTCATTTTAATTAAGTATTATTTTAAAGCTAACTTCTGATCAGATTTTAAAGCTCTGTTATGCAGTTCTTGTACTGCTGTTTTGAACTGATAATCTTGTAGTTTAGATTGAAGTCTCTCACATGAAATGCAAAACTCTTAAACTCATGTGCAATTTCAACTTGATTAGAATTTTCACATATGTTTATGACTTTAATAGTCTTCTGAATGCAATCTTCAATGATAGCATATGTAGAAGTTATTGCATGAAATTTTGATGAAATTTTGAAGATGATGAATCAAAAATATGAAGTTTTAGAAGTGCATAATTGAAAGTGAGACATAAATAACATCATTCAGATTCAGCGCAAAATTAACAGAGTCAGCGCGCTATGTTGAAATGAGTTAATCACATGTGAGTTATGTAAGTAGAAAGAACAGAAAAAGCTTCACTAAAATTTTCATAGTCTAGATAGCTGCTTAATCAATGACTTCATTCATTCATTCATAGATTCTTTCATAAAATACGCTATATAGATTCATTGATCATCACTAGAAAAAGTTAATTGCAAGCATGCAACTTATTGATCAGATTTGCTGATTTTTCTTCGTCGTTGCTGCATTTCTGATCTTCGCTTTCAATACATAAATAAACGCACGTCATAATGTTATTTGTCTGAGCAAAAGAGAACTCAGCTGATTGCAAGCTATTTATGTTTCTCTAGAATATATGACATGAGAGTGAGTATTTGAAAAGAGAACTCTTCTTCATTAAGCTGTGTCACTATATGATTCAGGTTTGCAACGTTATGAAACTCATGAAAATTAGTTATAACGTTGTTTCTTAAGCAGCAACATTGATATTTGCTAAATCTCTGTATGTAACAAACTTTATGCGAGAAAACTGAAGACTGTTTAACGTCAAGCTTTGCAAGTTAGCTCTATACGAGGTCAAAAAACTAATTATTCGAAATTCGTAATAAATCTTCATAAAGCTAACGTAGTTGATTAGATAAGCTTTCATGCTCACAAAAATTCAAAAATTCAAATCATACTACTTGTAGAAAAGAATATTAATTCTTTAATTATAAATCAGAAGCATTGAGTGAATCAGATTATTCTTAAACAGAGTGACAATCACTTTCATAAATAAATATATATTATAATTCATATCATTTAACATTTCTACATATAAATGATGCTGTTGTCATTACATTTGACTATTTGCATGTTCATTTGATTTTCGTGATAGTGCAGTTATGATATGAAAATCATTTTGAATAATTAGTTTTTTGACCTCGTACTAATGTTATGAGACTGTTATCACAGATGAAAATTACAACGTGTTTTTGATGCAAGAATAAGAAATAAATGTGATTTTCAATGTAAGATCATCTGCAATGAAAGTTAATGTTGAAGCAACTCAAGCAATGTCATATATTTGAGTGATACGACAGAAATTAAAAGTAGTTGATCTGATGATAGCAAATTTCGAATTTCAATAAGCTTTTTCAAAGACAAAGTTTAGTTCTATTTGAACTTAGACTTGACTTGCGACTGATGAGTTCATCTTATGATAATATTCTGCTCTTTGATGTAAAAGATGCAAAGCTATCAATTTTCATAACTCAGTCGTAAATCACATCAATCTCAGCATTATTTTACTTTCTATCAACTACTGTCTGAAAACTTTGATTTCATACATAAAACAGCAGATACATCAGAGGTTGAAGTTTGTTTAAGTGATAAATTTAGTACGACTGTGAAAGATGATCTGAAGAAAGAGAAAAAATGAATGATTTGCAACAATCAGTATTTAACGTGAAATAGTGAATAGAAAATAAACATAAGCTTGACGTGTGAATGATAAGCTTTGTGACTCATGTCTTTGTTTTTCAGTATTAGATGAAACGAGATTCATATCATTATCTTTAAGATTTTTTAATAAGCACATTTTCTCATCTTAGCAGACGAAATCTAGTGCGAGTTCACACTCTCAAGTCGATGACTTTTTAAAGAGTAAGTGCACGTCTTGTTCATTTCTATATCGCGTTTGACTGAATGATGAATCATACTTCTTGATCACAGTTCGAAAATATTATATATTATATACATTTCAAACTTAGAATTAATGATTGTTCTTTTCGTTCACGAAAGAAAGCAGAGTCGCTTTATAGAGAGCAGCGAGAAAGCAAGAAAAAGCAGCAAGAAAGCAAGAAAAAGTAGCAAGAAAGCAAGAGAAAGTAGCAAGAAAGCAAGAGAAAGCATCAAGAAAGCACAAAAGAGCAGCAAGAAAGCAAAGAAAAGCAGCAAAAAAGCAAGAATTCTGACTTCTTGTACTAGAAGAAGTGCAGCACAGAGAAGTTTGAATTGACTGTTTAATACTCAACTATAGCTGCTTACGTTGATTTGTGTCAACATTGTTGTTTAGTTAACTTTTCAAGTGTCAGACTCAGTCTTACGTCAAGTGTCTGTTGTTGATTCTTGTCAATGCACTTTAACTTCAAACATCATAAATATTTTAAATTAAACATCTTTCATGTTCATCATTCAAAAGCAATATGCAAAGCTTAAAACAAAACTTCAAAGCTGTAATTGTAATTGTAATTCATACACTCTTATGACATTGATTTAAACTCAACTCATGAGAGACTTTATGCTATTTATATCGAGTGAACAAAACTTTCTGAGAGAGAAAATCACTCGTCATTTATACAACTACTTCACGCAGTCGAAACAATGAGATTGACACTGTGTTATCAAGTAATGAATCTATAACTTTTATTCAGCGTGTGATGCTTGAGTAAACTCTTGATGAAAGTGTCTGTGCTGTTTAATTATGATGCATCGTTTTTGCTCTGCTCTTCATTGATGATATTTTATACAATGATGTTTCGATTTGATCTTCAATTTGAAGACGAAAGACATTTTCTTTGCACTCGTGATGCTCATGATTGTAACATACGTAGAGCTGTGTTCTCTTACTCAATGATTGTCATTCATTGAGCAGAGAAATATGTGATGAAAGAGAGATGCACATGATGAAAAGATAGAGTATGATTGTACTGAGTAACTCTTTTCTTCTCTTGATTTGACTTGTGTCATGTAGACGTTGAATGAATTGTTAGTATAAATGTGCAATCACAATCATTTGATGTTTGACTTTGATCAATGAAAGAAAATGCGTTTTGATCGTTCTCTTGAGCTCTCAATTTTCCACGTGAATAGATGAATGACTTGATGTCAAGTAAAAAAGATGAGCTCAAGTCTTTTCAGTATATCAGCGTAATCGACGAGTCACTACTTCTTCAAGCACTGTAATCACGTCTTTCAATACTTGAGATGACTATTCTATCTGATATCTTTTCATCAATTACTCAATGATACTGTCGATGTGATGAAGACATTTCAATATTGACGCAGTTGACGAGTTGCAAATTCTTTGATCACTTGTAATCACAATTTGCAGACTCTTCATCTGAATTGTCTTTTTCACTAGTAGTATCTTTTCATTTCTTACTGACATCGACATGTCATTAATCTTCTTCGTAGATTAATTGTGACTGTTAGAAGAAATGTTGTCACATGAGTGAAAACTCTGCATGATGACTTTTCTGATCACGTAACGTTCTAACATTGTTTAAACTGCGTTGAATTGAAATCTCTTGACTCTTTTGACTTCTATTCAAACACAGAATAAAATCAAAAGATTCATAGTTGACATCATGTACAGATGAATCTTGTAATTGTAATTGTAATTGTAATTGTAATTCATACACTCTTGTGACATCGATTTAGACTCGACTCATGAAAAACTCTATGCTATTTATATTGAGTGAACAAAACTCTCTGAGAAAGAAAATCACTCATCGTTTATACGATTGCTTCACGCAGTTGAAACAATGAGATTGACACTGTGTTATCAAGTAATGAATCTATAGCTTCTATTCAACGTGTGATGCTCAAGTAAACTCTTGATGAAAGTGTCTGTGCTGTTTGATTATGACACATCGTCTTTGTTCTGCTCTTCATTGACGATATTCTATACAACGATGTCTTGATTCAATCTTCGATTCAAAGATGAAAGACATTTTCTTTGCATTCATGATGTTCATGATTGTAACGTATGTAGAGCTGTGTTCTTTTACTCAATGATTGTCATTCATTGAGCAGAGAAATATGTGATGAAAGAGAGATGCACACGATGAGAAGATAGAGTGTGATTGTACTGAGTAACTCTTTTCTTTTCTTGATTTGACCTATCAAAAATATGTTGTATACGTTGCATGCAACATACATAGAGCACGATCTTTATGCTGATTTTTCCCTTAGACTCGAGAGATTACTCAGAGAGTTTTCTCGCAACAGATTCACAGTTCAAGGCAAACGAGATCTCTCACTGCTCAAATTTCAACAGTTTACTTCTTAAGCATGAGTTGCAGACGTATCGCAGTCGATTTCTTCTTTAATCACATTGACATACGCTACTGTTCTCTTGAGCTATACAGATGATGTCTTTGACTAGAAGTTGATTTTATCATCAAGACATTCAAGAGTCAGAGCTCAGTGAAAAGATGAGATTCTTGAGATCGACAGTTGTCATCATTGTATATCACGTCTCACAGACACTCGCTTCACTTGTAAGACATGCAACTCACCTGTTTCGCGTTATCTGTAGAGATCTTTCTCATGCAGATCAATCATGTCTTACAGAGATGTTCATATGCTACACTTCTAATCAGACAGTGTAGTTCAATCATTCTCTATTAACTCGCTTGTGTTTCTCTTCTCTTAACAAAGTCTTCTCATCAGCGTATTGCTCACGTATAGAATGTCTGTGTCTGAACGTCTGTTAAACAATATTAACGAGACTCTTGAGTTTGCTCATGTTGAACTTAACGAGTCTTATGAGTTGCTCATGTCGTAGTAACAGACACGCAGTCTTAACAAGATCTATACGTAGTTAGCACATAAATCTAAAGAATGTTCGTGATTCAAGTTCTTTCTGCTAATCACTCTTAACAGATCAAACGCGAGAGTGTTCTGTTTCAGTTCTCATTGTTGCGACAACAAGATACTGAATCGAATGATTTTCATAAGCGATTTTTCTTGTAGTTCTGCATTCTATTTGACTTTCTCATCTGCGTGCAGATTGCTTGTAGCATGCGCATTGAGATTATTGAAGTCTGTGCGATCGCGAAAACTCTGCATGCGATCAACGCACAGCGCTTCATCATCACGCAGCGTCTCAATGTCATTCAAACTTTTGATAATCTTTAGACTTTACTGTAGCTAGACAGTAGATTCGTAGTCAGCATCACGTACAGATGAGTTTCATCGCTGATCAGATGAATCTTGTTATCAATCACTTTAAAGCTGTAATTAAATAAAAAAACTTAAAGATTTAAAGTCAGTTTTTAATCAATTCTTTCTTTTATTATCAATCATACAGAAATCACTGCTTCAGAAATATTATCAAAAATGTTGAATTATATAATAATAATAATAATAATAGATTCATACATTCTTGTGACATTGATTAGATTGATTCATGAGAAATAACTATGCTATGTGTGTTGAGTGAACAAAATTCTCAGAGATAGAAAATCGCTCGCTGTTTATGCAACTGCTACATGCTGTCAAAACAGTAAAATTGAGACTATGTATCAAATTTGTTTATAATGATTACATGTTAAAGAATGAATGTTTTTATCACTTTAAACTGTTTTAAAAGCTTCATTTTCATCATCATTCTTACTGTTACTTTAAGACTTTTCATGATCAAAATAATGATTTAATAATTCATAATATTAATGTTATAAAGCATTTTTAATCAAAAATGTGTTTAATTCAAGCAATGCATCAGTATATAAACTAATCACGTCAAGTTGAGTATTTAAGTTCAAGTCAAGTACTTAACTTGTTAAAACTTGATTCAAGTCAGAATTCTTGACTTGAGTATTTGAGTCAAGTCAGAAGATTTAATTCAAGTATTTAAGTCAAGTCAAAAGGTTGAAATCAAGTATTGACTTGAAATTTTCGATTCAACTTGTCAAGACATGAAGCAAAGTACTACTAATATTTATTTAAATGTTTGATAATGCAACAGAATAATGCAATTAATGAAAGAAAATTCATGCTTGTTTATTTACTACTGCTAATCTGAGATAACTATTATCTCAGAATTCTTCTTCTTCTTCTTCTCATTCTTCTTCTTCTTGTTGTACTCGTTCTCATTCTCAATCATATCTGCATCATCATCTCTCTTGCTAAATTTCATCTTCTTATTATCATTGTTAATCTCAATGATATCATCAGACTGATCATTTGTTGAATCTAGTGACTTAACTATCTTTCTATCGATCGCATTTTTTTCACTCAAGAATGCGCTTATGAATTTGTCAAATTCTTGTATGACATCTGAATCATTCATCGTCTTCAAGTTATTCAATTCTTCATGATGTAAAATTCGTTGCTGAATTAGTTCAATGATAGATATTATGTATTTCAAAATATTCATCTCAAGTTCATCTTATGATGCAATAATTTAATTCATACGTTAATCTTGTCTTTTACATCAAACACAGTATATACATTGACAGTAGAAGTAGTATTGAACGTCGTCTTTATGACTATTGTTTCAAGATTCACTCACTTTGCAGTCTTCTTCTTTCTCATCTTTTTCATCAAATTCGTCTTGAAGCATTAAGCTATTATATCATCAGCTTTTGAAACACATATGCATTACTCAAATGCATTATCATGTAGTCTCTTTTTCACTTGATCATTTATGATCATATCTTGCATATTGCTCTTCATGTTCATCTGCTTCTCTTTCGAGACTTTCTGATATACATTAATGACTCTCAGCTTTGTCAGTTGCTTGTGAAAAGTGATTCGATCAACATTTTGCTTGATATAAAGAGTTTTTTGATCTTCATTTCATTCAACGACTCAATTTCTACTTGCAATGAATTGCAACTTGATAAATAAATTGAACATTCTGTGATCTTGATTAGTCTCAATGATAATGCATATAAATAATACATAACAATCTTCTTATCTGATAGTGATGTTGAAGTGCTTTTTCCTAGTCACAATAGATGAATTCAATGAAGAGATGTAAGACGTAGATAATGTTAAAGTTAAAATAAATGTGAAACATAGATAAAGTTAAAGTTAGAATAAACATGAAGTGTAAATAAAGTTAGTGTTAGAATAAATGTGAGATGTAAATAAATTAAAGTTAAAGCTGAATTTTGAAATTCATTCATCATCTTAAAGCTGCGATCATCACAATCATTATCTCAGTGATGCAATCAACACATTCATCATAATAGTGATATAATCAATACATTCATCATAAAAGTGATACTATTAACACAGTTTGTTCAGTCATCATCTCTTGTTAACATCGTACTTCACTTTGCTTTCACTCTACTCAATTATCGCTATCTTCTACTCAATTATTGCAATTTTCTACTCAATTATTGTAACTTTTCAAATTGTGATCAAATAATTTACATCATATTCATGATGCATTGCAAGCAGACAAATAATGCATTTAGATAATGCATTTCTTGTTACGCATTGCTGACAAACTTGATTTAGAACGAAAGTCGAGTAAAGACACATCACATGATGATTTGAGAAAGTCAACTTGTGATGATAAATATTCATTAAATCAAATTGAAAGAGAATTAAGACAAGATTATAAGATCATGTTTGAAAGCAAAATCTTGCTTGAAAGCAAGATAAATAAAATTGAGAAGATAATGCAAACAGATAATGCATCAAGCAATCAACAGCTAATTTATTGCAACAGACAAAGAGAAAATGAAAGTCAGAAATCATCGCTCTTCAAGAAATTCGTCGTTATTAAAAAGCTGCAAATTTGTTAATATTTAAAGTCTTATTTGAAAGACTAGTATGAGAAATTCTTCAGAATGAGACTGATACAAATCAACTTAGTTCAAGAATGAGTGATGAAAACTACAGAATTTGAGCTTTGATTCTGCTTACTCTTCAGAAGATCATAAAAGCGTTTCTATGTGAATTTCTTATCAGTAAGTGCATTACTCATTTGCATTACTCTTAATGTTTTACAACACTTACTGATATCATGCTTTACATATGCAAATAGCAATTTTCTTGCTATTCATGTTAAGTGAGTAATTATTCAGCAGAGAAATTTGATACTCATAAAGACTTTGATGCACAATCTTGAAATTCAGTTGAATCATGAATAGAAATAGCATTCGTGATAACTTGATCAAATCAAGCTATCTAGCATAGCAATACACTTTATGAACTGCATTATCTCTTTGCATTATCTCGTAAGTGTGTTATCATACTACATACATTGACAATGCAAAAGCAACTTCAAATGAAATGATATTAAATATTTAAACATTAATAAAACATAAAACATTCTGCAAATCTGTCTTGAAAGAATCATCAGATTTGTTGAGAAGTGCAATGATAAACTTGTTTCTAGCAGCTTATTGTGATAGCTCTGAATTCAGTCTGAATTCAGTCAGACTTGTTTCTAGCAGCTTTCTTTAGACTAACGTCAGAAGTAAAGTTGCACGTTGCAACTTTGTCATGCGTGACAGTATATAAATAGAGCAGTCTGTGACTTTTCTTCACAATCTAGACAGATTTCATCATATGTGATACTGTTCGCTTTATTCTTTCAATAAATTATGAGCTCAATTAGCAAGAAGCTTTCAACGTAATTAAATTGAAACACTTTAAGCATTTGATGCTTAACAACTTGATACGAAATCTATTCAAATGAGCAATCAGCAATCACTTACTATGCGTCTCACAAGAAGACAAATAAGTACATTGACTTAAAGAAGTTCAGTGAAATTCGACAGCTTACTACGCATCTCACAAGAAGATAAATAAGCACTCACATCAAGTTGACAGTCTACTACGAGTTCTCAAGAAAGTGAACAAATAGACATACTTAATCACGTTGAAGAACGCATAAACTTTCATCATCACTGACGAGATTAAATTCTTTTCACTTCACTCATCAATTTATCTAATATCTTTATTTTTTTTCTTTGATTCTAACAACAAGCTGAGTTTACATTGCACGTCATGAACTTCAATGACTTCTTCGTCAAACGATGATCTGTTCTCATTCTCACTCGTAAGAACTGCGATCAATGATTTTCTCTCATGAAGAGATGACTCATTGAGAAAGACTTGTGATTCGTTATTGAAGACAAGTCTGACTTAAACACACTCAACAACGTCATCAGCATCATCAGCGAAATTCAATCTCTCGACTTTGAAAGTCAAAAGATTGATGTGAAAGCTCATTACTGACTGATTATCTGCATCATCATTAATGATCAAGAACACACTACAGACAAGACGTCAGCAAAAGAGATTTGAGATGCTCTGAGCTATAAATACAAAGAGAAGCTACAAATCATTGAAAGACAATATCTGATGAACTTCATTAACTACAGAATGTCGATGAATATCTTCATTGAAAAGACATGAACACATCTCATCAAGTTGACTCAAAAGATTGTTGCAACACAGAAAGACATGAGTAATTTATTCAAGTCAGACGTTGCTTTTGTCATGATTCTAGCCTTGTCAGACTCAGTCTTCTAGTCTTGTCAGATCTATTCTCGCTTCGTCACCTTGACTAGTTTCTATTGAGTCTAGCGTCGGCTGAGAAACACACATATGTAGTCAGCTTCTTTTCTGTAGCTATCTTTCTTTCTTAGCATTTATCTTCTAGTTAAATGACACTCATATTGACTCGCTCTATGCTGATCTCTAACATTAGATAAATGCTCATCATTTACTACTCTGCTATCGACGAATAGATGATATGAAACAATCTATTCAGTAAGGAAAATTTGCAAGAGATTCTTCAAATTTGCATCATCATTTTAGACCGCAAGAAATTCTTCGATTCTACACTCATTTTCACCAGTCTATTCGTAAGAAATTCTTCGAATAAAGCACTCAATTATTACCTGAAATTCACAAGAGATTCTTTGAATTTTCACTCATCAAAAAACATCTACTCTTACCTCAACAACTTCTATCTTCTCTCATCATGACATGCAACGTTGAGTCAGTTGAGTTTCAAACAAATCGTCTGCTCAGAAGCACTGTCAATAGAAGAGTTTCACTTCTACTCATCGATGCTTCAGTCGAAGCTGAGAAAGCTGTCATCGCATGAAACATAAACATCGAAGAACAACTGTTTCATTGAGTCAGCAATTAACTCAATGAAGTCATCAATATGCTGAACGAGCTTCGAAGTCAGCGTGACTTGACTTTACAACTCAATGAACATTGACTTCTTGTACAAGAAGATCACAAAAAGAGAGCGAAACAACTAGAAGTTGCTTTTGATAAGAATGATGAGCTAGAGAAAAAGATTCATCAGCTACAAGGCGAGCGATTGAACTTCAGAGCGAAACAACGTCAAGCTGATCGATCTATGTCTCGTCAAGAGACTCAGTCAGTCGAGCATCGAGTCAATCAGAAAGAGATCTCATCGATCTCTGAAGTCGATCAACGTTCTCGAAGCTCACGAGAGTCATTCACTCTATTCGATAACGAAAATGATCATCACAAGTTCATCAAGCTTTTGAATTCACTCATTTTCATCGAAACAGATGATTCTACCTGAAAGACATGAAACATCAAAATAGCTGACAAGCTCGATGTCAACGCGAATCATTACTCTACTGAAAAGATTCATATTGTCTATGTGATTTTCAGGCTAGAAGACGATGCTGATCAGCAAACCTATGCAAAGCATCGTGTTGACGCTTTCTCACTCTATCAATCACTATCAGAGTTACTGAAACATCTGAAAGAAATTTACGAAGATCAGAATCTGATTCAAAAGTGTCATCGCAAATACGTTGCTCTGAAGCAGCTCAACAAGCTCTTCAGCTTCTTTTATTCAGAATTCACTAGAATATTCAGCTTTCTGAACTACGATGATATCACTCTGATGAATGACATTCAGAATAAAATCAATAATCGTCTTCAGAACGCGTTGTCAGTTTGCCTCATAGAGTTTAGCTCGCTTGATAAGCTCAAGATCTTTCTTCAAGATGTGAATAACAAACAACGAGTCAATTATCAGCTACGTGACGAGCAATGAACAGTCAAATCGATAGCAGCTTCGAAAAAACGTTTTGTTTCTTCGTTAACATCAGCATCAGTCTTGACTACTAGCTATGTTCAATTCGCTACTTTTTTCATTCTTGAACCTGAACGATCAAGAATGTCAATCATCTGCTTCAACTGCAAAGTATCGAGTCATCTTTCAAAGAACTGTTCTCAGCTGAAGACTAGTACTTCAACATCTCATGCATTCATCTCTTGTCTCAATGAGATCATCATGTCAAAAGAAGAGAAGAAATTATTTACAGAGAAATCGAAAGATGAGGCAAAAAACTAGTGACTTTCATCAAAGATGCAATGAAAGATGTGTTAATTTCTTCAACAACGAGCAGCTCAAATGACTTCTTTGCTTCGAAATCTTTGACTACTGAATGTGTACTATCTAGCAATGAAATTAATTACTCATTAAAGTCATTGATTGACACTGAAGCAGCTGACTATTCGTTCATTGATGAATTAATCGCGCAGAATGCTTATGATTATTTGCAAATTGAATCTTTATCTTTAATCAAGCTCAAATCAATAAGAAGATTCGATGATCATTATGCAAAAAAGCTCATTACTCATGCAATTTATTCAAATCTAACTGTTCAAGATCATATGAAACGTTTCGTCTCTATGCTAATCACTCGATTAGATCAACATCAGATGATTCTTGAAAAAACATGAATGAACAAGATCGAAGTGACTATTGATATGAGAGACGATCGTCTTCAATTTTCTAGTTTCGAAGCTCATATCAAAGCTTCTATCAAAGCTCATTCGACTGTTCTTTCGAGCAAGAAAATCGCGATAGAACAGAAGAGTTTGACCTCTACTCAAATACTAAAGAGATCTATCTCTTCTGTTATCACTCAACTCAGCGAGAAGTCATCTTCATTCAGTAGAATCGTGAAATCATCTAGTTCAGTCAACTTCGCTTCGTCTTTCGATTCAATGAACATAGCAATGATAAAGGCTGCAGCATATAGATCACTAGTCAAACGGTTGAATGTGACTACTTTCGCGATCATCATCACGAAAATCGATCGACTTCTAAAAACAGCTAGAAATAAACTCGAAGATGTAAATCTACAAGAGCTTTCACATGAAGAGATCTTGAAAGAAGTCAAAGCTAAGCTTTCTTCGAAATATCATGACTATCTAGACGTGTTTGATCGAGCGATGACTGATCAACTACTCTCTCATCATTTCTACGATCATAAAATTGAGTTGATCGACGAGAGAACGTCTTCTCGAAGTCATCTCTATCATATGTCTGATTACAAGCTTCAAAAGATGAAGAATTATCTGATTGAACATCTGAATAAGAACTTTATATCTTCTAGCTCGACCTCATACGCTTCGCTCATACTATTCATCAAAAAGAAAGACGATAGTCTGCGTTTCTGCGTCGATTATAGAAAGCTCAATGCTTTGATCAAACGAGATCGCTATCTTCTACCCTTAATAGACGAAACTCTCGCTTGTATTCAAGGTAGCAAGTACCTGACTCGATTGAATATAATAGTCGTCTTCAACAAACTACACATGCATTCGAAGAGCGAAGATTTGACTATCTTTATTACCTCTTTTGATTTCTACAAATATCACGTGATGCCTTTCGAATTAACCAACGGTTCGACTTTCTATCAACACTATATGAACGACGTGCTATTTGACTATCTTCATCAGTTTTGCCAGATCTATCTAGATGACATTATCATCTACAGCAAAACACTGAAGAAACATAAGAAACATGTACGACTAGTTCTACATAGACTACGAGAGATCGATCTTCAGATGAATATAAACAAATGCAAGTTTCATGTTCAGAAGATCTTCTTTCTGAAACTATTGCTATTCATTGAAGAACTAAAGATGAATCTCAGAAAAGTACAAGCAGTAGTTGAATGATCTACTTCTACAAATCTCACTCAGATGCAGTTCTTCGTCAACTTCTGCAATTTCTATCGACGTTTTATAAAGAACTTTTCGAAGATTGTTCGTTTTCTGATTTGACTAACTCAAAAAGAGGTGATATTTGAATGAAATCAAGCTTGTTAAATGATCTTTGACCATATGAAGAAACGAATGACTGAAGTCTTTATTCTTCGTCATTTTGATCAGAATAAAAAGGCTATTCTTGAAACAGACTCATTCAACTACGTCAATGATGACATACTTTCTCAGTATGACGACGAAGAAACATTACATTCAATGATCTACTACAGCAAGAATCTGAGTCTCGCTGAGTGCAATTACGAGATCTATGACAAGAAACTACTAGCAATCATTCGTGCCTTCAAGCATTGATGACCTGAGCTGAAATTGACTGAGCTACTCATCAAGATGTTCACTGATCATCAAGCTTTAACGTCATTAATGAAAGATAAAAAGCTAAGTAGATGTCAAATGCGCTGAGTACAAAAGCTCGTCAACTTCAACTTCAAAATCATGTATCACTCAGGCAAACAAAACATCAAAGTCGATGCATTGACTTGTCGAGTCGATTCAGTTTCTAGAAGTCTCGAGAATGAATGATGTCGCTATCAGCGAACTACAATTCTCACGTTGAATCGAATGAAAATCGCTGATCTAGAAGAGAAAGAGAACGATGAATCAATTTATCGATTGATTCTAGAAGCTAACAGAATCAACGAGAATTGTATTCTACTTCGTGAGATCATATTAAAAGATGAAGCTCAATACGAAGATACTAAATTAAGAGATTGTTGAGTTCAGAACGAAATACTATATCGAGGTGATCTTCTATGAGTTTTCTTTGATGAGCATCTTCAAATGAAGTTAATTCGAGAAGTTCATGATCAATCTTCTATTGATCATCTCGAAATTCTCAGAATGATGAAGATCATAAGAAGATACTACTATTGATCTTCAATGTGAAAGACAATAGATCGATATATTTGAAACTGCTACATTTGTCAATGATCAAAGACTTCTTGAGATAAATTCAATGAACTACTACATTCTCTACTCATACTTGAACAGCAATGAAAGAACATAGTCATGAATTTCATCATCGACTTATCTCTTTTGAAAGACAAAAACGTCATACTAACAGTGATATGTAGACTGACAAAGAAACGACACTATATTTCTTGTTCTACTGATGACGAAGAAATCACAGCAGAAAAAACAGCTGAGCTAATGCTTCAGTGAATATATCGAATACATGATTTACTCGATTTCATTGTTTTGAATCGAGATTCTCAATTTACCTTTATTCTATGAAAGTTTCTTTGCAAAAGACTGAGCATTAACCTTCAATTATTCACTGTCTATCACTCTCAAATCGACGGTCAAAGTGAATGAGTCAATCAAAACATCGAAAGATATCTTCGATTCTTCTGTTCATACATGCAGAATGACTGAGCTAAGCTACTACTCATGATCGAGTTCATCGACAATAATGCTCTGTTCTCAGTCATCTTCTCGACCTCTTTCTTTCTAAACAAAGACTTTCATTCTTGTATGAGCTTTGAACTCGATGTCAGTGAATATGAAAGTTTTCGTGAACGCTTGCAGACGACTAAAGTCGAGAATATATCTGAACATATGAACAAAACACTGAAGTTTGCTCGTGAGTCGCTAGTCAAAACACGGAAACAAATGATGAAACAAGTCAATAAGCATAGAAAAGAAGTTGATTACAAGATCGAATCAAAGATGTTTCTGAATGAAAGAAACATCGTTACAGCGAGATCTTTCAAGAAGCTAGATGACAAAATGCTCGATTCTTTCACCAATCTAGATTTCATCAACTCTTCATATAAACTGAAATTATCAGAGTCTATGCATGTTCATGATGTATTTCATTCTGATCTGCTTTGCTCTGCCGTCAACGACTTCTTGCCTGATCAAAAGAATGAACTCTCAGGTTCAATAGTGATAAACGACGAAGACGAATGAAAAATCGATGATATATTGAATTTTCGTCAATATCGAAGACGACTTCAGTATAAAGTCAAATGAAATGACTATGACAATGATCTCAATTGATACAACGCTGATGATGACGAATTTATGAACGCTCAGAAGATAGTTGACGATTTTTATATTCAATATTCGAACAAATCGCGCTAGAAGTGCTTTCGACTATTCAGTCAATCAGAATTTAATGAGTCTGAGTCTGTAAAATCATGATTGAGCAATCAATCAAATCGAGCAGAAAATACATTCATGCAAACATGAATCGTCGAAGAAAGAGAGTAATGTCACGATTCTAGCCTTGTCAGACTCAGTCTTCTAGCCTTGTCAGATCTATTTTCGCTTCGTCATCTTGACTAGTTTCTATTGAGTCTAGCGTCGGCTGAGAAATACACATATGTAGTCAGCTTCTTTTCTGTAGCTATCTTTCTTTCTTAGCATTTATCTTCTAGTTAAATGACACTCATATTGACTCGCTCTATGCTGATTTCTAACAGCTTTCAAGTCTTACTTCAATTGCTATCAGATGAATACACAGTCATTCAAGACATTATTGATGCGCAGAATAAGTCAAACGTTGAAAAGAAACTTCAAAAGTGTTAGAGATCTGTCTAAAGTGAGTCAGATAAAAGTATCATTTAACTAGAAGATAAATGCTAAGAAAGAAAGATAGCTACAGAAAAGAAGCTGACTACATATGTGTGTTTCTCAGCCGACGCTAGACTCAATAGAAACTAGTCAAGATGACGAAGTGAGAATAAATCTGACAAGACTAGAAGACTGAGTTTGACAAGGCTAGAATCGTGACATTACTTTCTTCTTCGACGATTCATGTTTGCATGAATGTATTTTCTGCTCGACTTGATTGATTGCTCAATCATGATTTCACAGATCTAGATCTGTTAAATCGTGATTGATTGAATTGTTGATTAACGCGATTTGTTTGAGTATTGAATATGAAAATCATCAACGATCTTCTGAGTGTTCATAAATTCGTCGTCATCAGCGTTGTATCAATTGAGATCATTGTCATAGTCATTTCATTTGACTTTATACTGAAGTCATCTTCGATATCAACGAGAATTCAATATATCATCTATTTTTCACTCGTCTTCGTCGTTTATCATTATTGAACCTGAGGGTTCGTTCTTTTGACCAGGCAAGAAGTCATCGACGGCAGAGCGAAGCAGATCAGAATGAAATACATCATGAACATGCATAGACTCTGATAATTTCAGTTTATATGAAGAGTTGATGAGATCTAGATTGGTGAAAGAATCGAGCATTTTGTCATCTAGCTTCTTGAAAGATCTCGCTGTAACGATGTTTCTTTCATTCAGAAACACTTTTGATTCAATCTCATAATCAACTTCTTTTCTATGCTTATTGACTTGTTTCATCATTTGTTTTCGTGTTTTGACTAGCGACTCGCGAGCAAACTTCAGTGTTTTGTTCATATGTTCAGATATATTCTCGACTTTAGTCGTCTGCAAGCGTTCATGAAAACTTTCATATTCGATGACATCGAGTTCAAAGCTCATACGAGAATGAAAGTCTTTGTTTAGAAAGAAAGAGATCAAGAAGATGACTGAGAACAGAGCATTATTGTCGATGAACTCGATCATGAGTAGTAGCTTAGCTCAGTCATTCTGCATGTATGAATAGAAGAATCGAAGATATCTTTCAACGTTCTGATTGACTCGTTCACTTTGATCATTGATCTGAAGGTGATAGACTGTGAAGAGTCGAAGATTAATGTCTAGTCTTTTGCAAAGCGACTTTCATAAAATGAAGGTAAATTGAAAATCTTGATTCGAAACAATGAAATCGAGTAAATTGTGTATTTGATATATTCACTGAAGCATTAGCTCAGCTGTTTTTTCTGCTGTGATTCTCTCGTCATCAGTGAAGCAAGAAATATAATGTCGTTTCTTTGTCAGTTTACATATCACTGTTAGTATGACGTTTTTGCCTTTTGAAAAAGATAAGTCGATGATGAAATTCATGACTATGTTCTTTCATTGCTGTTCAAGTATGAATAGAGAATGTAGTAGTTCATTGAATTTATTTCAAGAAGTCTTTGATTGCTGACAAATGTAGCAGTTTCGAATATATCGACCTATTGTCTTTCACATTAAAGATCAATAGTAGTATCTTCTTATGATCTTCATCATTCTGAGAATTTCGAAATGATCAATAGAAGATTAATCATGAACTTCTCAAATTAGCATCATTTGAAGATGCTCATTGAAGAGAACTCATAAAAGATCATCTTGATATAGTATTTCGTTCTGAACTCAACAATTTCTTAATTTAGTATCTTCATATTGAGCTTCATCTTTTAATACGACTTCACGAAGTAGAATACAATTCTCGTTGATTCTGTTAGCTTCTAAAATCAATCGATAAATTGATTCATCATTCTCTTTCTCTTCTAGATCAGCAATTTTCATTCGATTCAACGTGAGAATTGTAGTTCGCTGATAGTGACATCGTTCATTCTCAAGACTTCTAGAAACTGAATTGACTCAATGAGTCAATGCATCGACTTTGATGTTTTGTTTGTCTGAGCGATACATGATTTTGAAGTTGAAGTCAACGAGCTTTTGTACTCAGCGCATTTGACGTCTACTTAACTCTTTATCTTTCATTAATGATGTTAAAGCTTGATGATCAGTGAACATCTTGATGAGTAGCTCAGTCAATTTCAGCTCAGATCGTTAATGCTTGAAGACACGAATGATTGCTAGTAGTTTCTTGTCATAGATCTTGTAATTGCACTCAGCGAAGCTCAGATTCTTGCTGTAGTAAATCATCGAATGCAATGTTTCTTTGTCATCATACTGAGAAAGTATGTCATCATTGACGTAGTTGAATGAGTCTGTTTCAAGAATAGTCTTTCTATTCTGATCAAAATGACGAAGAATAGAGACTTCAGTCATTCATTTCTTCATATGATCAAAGATCGTTTGACAAGCTTGATTTCATTCAAATATCACCTCTTTTTGAGTTAGTTGAATCAGAAAATGAACAATCTTCGAAAAGTTCTTTATAAAACGTCGATAGAAATTGCAGAAGTTAACGAAGAACTGCATCTGAATGAGATTTGTAGAAGTAGATCATTCGACTACTGCTTGTACTTTTCTGAGATTCATCTTTAGTTCTTCGATGAATAGCAATAGTTTCAGAAAGAAAATCTTCTGAACATGAAACTTGCATTTGTTTATATTCACCTGAAGATCAGTCTCTCGTAGTCTATGTAGAACTAATCGTACGTGTCACTTATGTTTCTTCAGTGTTTTGCTGTAGATGATAATGTCATCTAGATAGATCTGACAAAACTGATGAAGATAGTCAAATAGCATGTCGTTCATATAGTGTTGATAGAAAGTTGAGCCGTTGATTAATTCAAAAGACATCACGTGATATTTGTAGAAATCAAAAAAGGTGATAAAGATAGTCAAATCTTTGCTATCTGAATGCATGCGTAGTTTGTTGAACGCGACAATGATGTTCAATTGAGTCAGATACTTACTTTCTTGTATACGAGCGAGAGTCTCGTTTATTAATGACAAAGAATAGCGATTTCGTTTGATCAAAGCATTGAGCTTTCTGTAATCGACGCAGAAACGCAAGCTATCGTCTTTCTTTTCGACGAATAGTATGAGCGAAGCATATGAAGCTGAGCTAGAAGATATAAAGTCTTTATTCAGATGCTTGATCAGGTAATTCTTCATCTTTTGAAGCTTGTAGTCAGACATATGATAGAGACGACTTCAAGAAGATGTTTTCTCGTCGATCAACTCAATTTTATGATCGTAGAGACGATGAGAAGGTAGTTGATCAGCCATCGCTCGATCAAACACATCTAGATAGTCATGATATTTCGAAGAAAGCTTAGCTTTGACTTCTTTCAAGATCTCTTCATGTGAAAGCTCTTGTAGATTTACATCTTCAAGTTTATTTCTAGCTGTTTTTAAAAGTCGATCGATTTTCGTGATGATGATCGTGAAAGTAGTCACATTCAACCGTTTGACTAGTGATTTATATGCTGCAACCTTTATCATTGCTATGTTCATTGAATCGAAAGACGAAGCGAAGTTGACTGAGCTAGATGATTTCACGATTTTACTGAATGAAGATGACTTCTCGCTGAGTTGAGTGACAACAGAAGAGATAAATCTCTTTAGTATTTGAGTAGAAATTGAACTCTTCTGTTCTATCGCGATTTTCTTGCTCGAAAAAACAGTCGAATGAGCTTTGATAGAAGCTTTGATATGAGTTTTGAAACTAGAAAATTGAAGACAATCATCTTTCATATCAATAGTCATCTTGATCTTGTTCATTCATGTTTTTTCGAGAATCATCTGATGTTGATCTAATCGAGTGATCAGCATAGAAACGAAACGTTTCATATAATCTTGAACAGTTAGATTTGAATAAATTGCATGAGTAATGAGCTTTTTTGCATAATGATCATCGAATTCTCTTATTGATTTGAGCTTGGTTAAAGATAAAGATTCAATTTGCAAATAATCACAAACATTCTGCGCGATTAATTCATCAATGAACGAATAGTCAGCTGCTTCAATGTCAATCAATGACTTTAATGAGTAACTAATTTCATTGTTAGATAGTACACATTCAATAGTCAAAGATTTCGAAGCAAAGAGATCATTTGAGCTGCTCATTGTTGAAGAAATTAACACATCTTTCATCACGTCTTTGATGAAAGTCACTAGTTTTTTGCCTCATTCTTCGATTTCTCTGTAAATAATTTCTTCTCTTCTTTCGACATGACGATCTCATTGAGGCAAGGGGTGAATGCACAAGATGTCGAAGTACTAGTCTTCAGCTGAGAGCAGTTCTTTGAAAGATGACTCGATGCTTTGCAGTTGAAGCAGATGATTGACATTCTTGATCATTCAGGTTCGAGGGTGAAAAAAGTAGCGAGTCGAACATAGCTAGTAGTCAAGGCTGAAGCTGATGTCAACGAAGAAACAAAACGTTTTTTCGAAGCTGCTATCGATTTGACTGTTCATTGCTCGTCACGTAGCTGATAATTGACTCGTTGTTTATTATTCACATCTTGAAGAAAGATCTTGAGCTTATCAAGCGAGCTAAACTCTATGAGGCAAACTGACAACGCGTTCTGAAGACGATTGTTGATTTTATTCTGAATATCGTTCATCAGAGTGATATCGTTGTAGTTCAGAAAGCTGAATATTCTAGTGAATTCTGAATAGAAAGAGCTGAAAGACTTGTTGAGCTGCTTCAGAGCAATGTATTTGCGATGACACTTTCGAATCAGGTTCTGATCTTCGTAAATTTCTTTCAGATGTTTCAGTAGCTTTGATAGTGACTGATAGAGTGAGAAAGCATCAACATGACGTTTTGCATAGGTTTGCTGATCAGCATCGCCTTCTAGCCTGAAAATCACATAGACAATACGAATCTTTTCAGTAGAGTAATGATTCACGTTGACATCGAGCTTGTCAGCTATTTTGATGTTTCATGTCTTTCAGATAGAGTCATTTATTTCGATGAAGATGAGTGAATTCGAAAGCTTGATGAACTTGTGATGATTGTTCTCGTTATCAGATAGAGTAGAAGATTCTCGTTGAGAGCGAGCTTCTTTCTGATTGACTTGTTGCTCAGCTGACTGAGTATCTTGACGAGACATAGGTTGATCAGCTTGACGTTGTTTCGCTCTGAAGTTCAACCGCTCGTCTTGTAGCTGATTGATCTTTTTCTCTAGCTCATCGTTTTTATCAAAAGTGACTTCTAGTTGTTTCGCTCTCTTTTTGTGATCATCTTGTATGAGAAGTCAGTGTTCATTGAGTTGTAGAGTCAAGTCTCGCTGACTTCGAAACTCGTTCAGCATATTGATGACTTCGTTAAGTTGATTGCTGACTCAATGAAACAGTTGTTCTTCGATGTTTATGTTTCATGAGATGACAGCTTTCTCAGCTTCAACTGAAGCATCGATGAGTAGAAGTGAAACTCTTCTACTGACAGTGCTTCTAAGTAGACAAGTTGTTCGAAGCTCAACTGACTCGACGTCGCGTGTCATGATGAGAGAAGATAGAAGTTGTTGAGGTAAGAGTAGATGAGAGATTGATGTTTTGAATTGATGTTTTTTGATGAGTGAAAATTCAAAGAATTTCTTGTGAATTTCAGGTAATAATTGAGTGCTTTATTCGAAGAATTTCTTGCGAATAGAATGATGAAAATGAGTGTAGAATCGAAGAATTTCTTGCGATCTAAAATGATGGTGCAAATTTGAAGAATTTCTTGCAAATTTTCCTTACTGAATAGATTGTTTCGTATCATCTATTCATCGATAGCAGAGTAAATGATGAGCATTTATCTAATGTTAGAGACCTGTCTAGAGCGAGTCAGATAGAGATGTCATTTAACTAGAAGATAAATGCTAAGAAAGAAAGATAGCTACAGAAAAGAAGCTGACTACATATGTGTGTTTCTCAGCCGACGCTAGACTCAATAGAAACTAGTCAAGATGACGAAGCGAGAATAGATCTGACAAGACTAGAAGACTGAGTCTGACAAGGCTAGAATCATGACAAAAAGCTACAAGAGAAGAAAGCACAATTGAAAACAACAGAGACTGCGTTATAAATCAAGCGAGAAAACGAACGCAAGCGCACTGATCATGAGCAGAACAAACGCAAAATCAATCATCGTTGCAAAAGTCTTTCAAGCTTTGACAGTAATCAATTGCATCATCATCAGTTGCAACGATTTTTAAAATGTTTTCTCTGTGAAGATGAACATCATTTAGTTGATTGCTCTCATCTGTCTGCAGTTCAAAAGCTTGTGAAGAAACACAAAGATAAAGACAAAACAAAGTATAAGAATGCTGATGATTTTCAAACTCTCACTGAGCTTCTGAAAAGCAAGCACAAGAAACACAGATTCTACAATGTGAAAAGCGATGACTTTGAAATCTTTGACAACAATGAGAAAGATGAGAATGAAAAGAGCGAGAATATTGCAGCTTTGTCAAAGAACATTGTCAGTAAAATTTCTGAATTCAACTGAATTGCAGATTCTGATGTTTTCTCACATATGATTGATCAACTTTGACTTTTTAGTGATTCTCTAGTTCGCATTAAGAAATGCATCATCAAAGTTAAAGAGAGAAAATTGTATGTTAATCATTGTGACACAGCAGTCATGCAAGATCATTATGAAAACTCAGTCAAGCTGTCTTCTGTTCTTCATGTTTCTAAGCTCAAGATGAATCTTCTTTTTGAAAGAAGAATATGTGAGAAAGATCTGCAAGAAAGTTTTGACGATAAAGATCTGTACATGCACAACAAGCGAAAGAAGCAAATGATTGAGATTCTAGAATGCGAAGATGTTTACATAGTAAAGAGAATTGCAAACGATCTTAATGAATTTGCATTACTATCAGCTATGCAGCATGACATCTCATCAGCATTTTCAGTGATGCACAGTTCAATGAATCTCGACGATTTAATGAATCTAGATCACTTCGCGTCTCACACTGATGTGATTCATCATGAGAACGAGGTCGAAGTTGATCACGATCAACTTAGTTTTGCAAATGACAAAAGCTTCAAGTTGTACAAGCTGTGACATCATTGTTTCGCTCATCTTGAATCAGCAAAGCTTCGTCAACTTCATAAGATCATCACTTTGAAAAAATCTATTCTCATCAACGACAGTCATGAGAATGTGTGTGAAATATGTGCGCTCACCAAGTTCATCAACAAACGAGAACATAATGTCAACGATCGAAAGACAAGTATCTTGACTTTCATTTTCATAAATATCTGTGAATCACTATCATCGTTTCTCAATAACGAGTTGTACTTTCTAAAGATAGTTGACAATCACTTCAGAAAGACTTGATGCATTTCTTTGAAGCAATGATTTGATGCATCAGATGCTTTGCGAAAATGAAAACTCAGTGTAAAGCTTCACAGCAATGTCAAACTTCTCTCAGTATGCAGTGACAACGTCACGAAACTTAAAGTCATCTTGAATGACTGATGCTCATCAGTTGACATTGTTTCTCAATACACTGTTTCACATATGTTGATTCAAAATGAAGTAGTCAAAAGAGTCATATGCATCACAGAAAACTTGATGTAAATCATGATCAAGAATGCTGAACTTTTCATTGAGTTCTGAGCAAAAGCTGCAAAGACAGATGTCTATTTGCAAAATTGAATCATCATGAGACTTTTGATTGACGAAGCTTTCATGATCTCAAAGAAGACATTCATTGAAATCAAGTTCTCAATTGATCATGTATGAGTATGAAGATGCAAATGTTACTCATACGTTGATCTCAAGTCATTGTTAATCGAAGACAGACGAGACAAATTCATGAACAGAGATAAACTTGATGTTTTCATGAAATATGTGAAAAATATCAACAAGCAATATCATCTTTGAGTTTCAGATCTTGATCGAGTCATCAAGAGTCACGCTGTCAAGTTCGCTGAAGATGAAAAGAATGAAGACATGAACTTGCAACTTTGCAAGCAGACATTCAACGTTCTTTCAGAGCGAAAATCTGTGAAAAGATCATCAAAGAATAACATTTCAACTAACGTTTTAAAATCTGATGCTCTCATGATTGATGTTTCATCTGAATCAACTGATGCATTGAAGACTATCGCGATCAACTTGAATGCACTCAATTCTAAGATTACGTCACATACATCAGATGAGCGCGAAGTTCACGCAAATGTTCAAATCACTCAAAAAGTTTTTGCATCAAGCATGTTTAAGTCAGCAGCTCAAACATTTCTGCATATAGTCATTTCAAAAAGAAAAAGAGACAGCGAAGATCAACAACTGAAAGAACGCGCATTTAAGATCTTGCAAGCTATGATGATCTGATTCATCACAGAGAAAGTTGATGATAATGAGAGTGATTCTGACACAAGCATGTCATGAGCATTATTCAACATCAATGAATCTGACTCTTTTAAAGCAATAAGAATTCTCACGTTGAACATTTACAAAGATGCAGTGCAGAACTCAGTTTGAAAAGAACTTTGAAAAGAAGTGATTAATGCAGAACTTGTGACGCTAGTCATTAATGAAATCTGACAAGAAGAAGTGTCGCTCAAAAAGATCAACATCATGACAAGCAAATGAGTTTTCAAGTCAAAGATGCACATCGATGATTCTTTTGACAAACTGAAGACAAGACTGATAGTCAGAGATTTCTTTCAAATTCATGAAGTTGACTATGAAAATACTTTCACGTCAATTATCAAGTTTGACACTCTGCAAGTCTTTTTAATCATTGCAACAATGAAGAATCTTGAACTTCATTAAGTCAATGTAAACAATGCGTTTACTGAATCGTTTCTTAAAGAAATCATTTACATGTCTTTTTCATCAGAAGTGAAAGTCAGACTCAACTGTGCTTTGAGAATTCTTTGAAGTCTTTATGATCTCAAGCAAGCTGCACAAGACTGACATGATCATTGTGTAACAGTGCTATCTGAACTCAACTTCGCTCAATGCGTTGCAGACTCATGTCTTTTGATTCATGAGTCAAAAGAAATCATGTTGCTACTATATGTTGATGACATAGTCATCATCTTCAAATCATTGAGCAACATTAAATGATTTAAGCATGAGTTTCAATGTGTTTTCAAAGTCAAGAATCTGAGAGAAATGAAGAAGATTCTTGACATTCAAATCACTTGCAACAGAAAGGCATGAATCTTACGAATGAATCAAACTCACTATCTTCATGACGTTCTTAAAAGACTCAACATGAAATAAGACAAGCACAAGACAACAGATCTTTCAATGAATGAATATGATGCTCTTCGCTCAGCTGAATTCAAAGACGTGAGAATCAATCAGCATGAGTATCAACAAGTCATTAAAAGTCTCATGTATGCTGCAATTCATACTCATCTCGACATTGCTTTTGCTCTCAATTGACTAAGTCAATATCTTAATGATTTTGCAGAACATCATGAACACGCTTTGAAGAAGTTGATGCAATACGTTCGTTTCATCATTGATCTAAACATCATGTACGAAGTCAGTGAAAGCATGAAGTTAGTAGAATACTCTGACTCAGACTACGTCTTAAACAGACTAGATTGCAAGTCGATTCTCATCTACATCTACATGCTTGATGAAGAATTAGTCTTCTGAATGAGTTGAAAGCAAAAGTTTGTTGTCACATTGATCATCAAGACAGAGTACATGACTCTATTAATCTGCGTCAAGAAAAATCTATGAATCAATCAAGTGCTCAAGAACATGAATCTGACAAAGTATCTGAGTATCAGTCACAGTCACGTTGATATTCTTAAGAAGATTACTCATCAATCTGTCTTACTCACACAGCTCAAGAAAGATAATCAAGCATCTTTTATGCTGATTAAGAATGCTCATATTCATGAAAGATTGAAGCACATTGACATCACTTATCATCACATTCAAAATCTGCACAAGAAGAATCAGATTTCAGTGAATTTCATTTCTAGTCAAAATATGATAGCAGACGAATTGATCAAGTCACTATCTTGACAGAACTTCAAGAGATTCATTGAACAATTGAGATTGAAAAGCAGTGAGAGCTGAGAGACTTGCAAGCATCAAGTGAGAGTGTTGAGAAGTGCAATAACAGACTTGTTTCTAGCAGCTTATTGCAATAACTCTGAATTCAGTCTGAATTCAGTCAGACTTGTTTCTAGCAGCTTTCTCTAGACTAACGTCAGAGATAAAGTTGTGTGTCGCGACTTTGTCATGCGTGACAGTATATAGATAGAGCAGTCTGTGACTTCTCTTCACAATCTAGACAGATTTCATCATATGTGATACTGTTCACTCTATTCTTTCAATAAGATTCATCAATTGCATTATCTTTATCTTCTTCTTTACAATAAATATTTCATGCTTCAATGATAGTCTTTTCAGAATTTAAGTTCATGATATGATTATAATACTTAAGAAGCATTATCTGTTCAACTGATTCTGAAGTCATTTGTAATCAATTTCATTAACAAACTCTTTTCACAAAACTGAATGTTCATTCAATATTTATAAAGAATATTGAACATGAAAGAACATTCTTAGTCATTTGAGTCAATCTTGAATAGTTCAAGATGTTGTCTCTTCAATACTTTCATGTTGAAAACTTCTTGACAATAGCATCAGTGCAAAGATGTCAATTATCTTCATTAACAGATACAAAGCGACGTTGAGTTCTTTGAAGAAGAGTTCATGTAATTATCACAATAAACTATAGCATTATTAACAAATGATCAATTACATTATCATATTGCATTATCTGATCAACATCACTAGTCACTTGCGCTTTGACTTCTACAGTTGTAGTTTTCTCTTCATAATGATGACAAAAATAGTTCTTGAACTCTTTTCTGTACTTGTTGTAATAAAAATGAAAATTGTTCTCATTTACATCTCAATCTTGATACAAATTCAGCTTTTGAGTAGAATCTAAAATCATAGCAAGATTGTATATCAGTTCATCTTTGCTCTTCATTTTGAAATAGTACTTTGCAAGCTTGTTAAAAGTTAGTTTGCAAGCTCAAAGAATAAGTGCTTGTGAAGTACATGCATTATCACGTACTATCATCTCAATAACATTGAGATGATTGAAAAAAGCATTAAACATTTGAAATTCTAAATGTATGTTAACATTAATAATTCTAAATATGATCAAAGTTAGCTCATAGAAAGAATTTAACATGTTATCAATAAGCAATACTAGTGATCATTCATTCTTCTTTAATTAAATAGCTTGAATCTTTGCATCTGTCAAAAATTTCTCAATTCATGTATTAATCATGTCACACAGTTGATATGCACGTCGAAGCATCAAATAAATAAAGTTTCAATGAATGCAAATGTCTTGTATCAATTTTTAAGATCTTGTTGCTTGCAGCTTTAAAAAGCGAAGCTTTCGTTGAGAAAAACTGTTGATAGCAATAGTAATAGCATGAATCTGTTTCATTGATTAGTAAATGCATTATCTTTTTGCATTATCATCTTAATAAATATCTTCTTGATAACAATGCAAAGATTATTGCTTGTGATTACATTCTCAACTTGATCGTCATTCAATGACACAGCAAAATTATCATTCAAAGTCTCTGATTCAATAGCTTTAATAAACTCTTAAGTCACTAGATTAATGATATGAGTCATACAAGATATTAAGTTTTGTGCTCTATTTCATGAAATGTCACGTCAATTGAGCACTCTTTCAAACTTCTTCTTCAAAGTGTTATTGTTGCTTGCATTATCAATAATAATGTCAAAAAGCTTGTTCTTAATGTTGTATGTGTTAGAAATCAGCATAGAGCAAGTCATATGAATGTAATGTAATGAGTATATAAATGCTAAGAAAGAAAAGTATCTAGAAGAGAAGAGTCAACTATTTATATGACTCAGAAGAACATAAGCTAACTTTGAATAAAGTTGATCTTGAAACAACTCTATAGTCTAGCGACGAGCGATCGATGATAATCATCAACATAGTCATCAACATAGCTATCAACATAGATGCGTAGCTAGAATCATAACATTACTCTCTCTCTTCAATGATTCATGTTCACATGAATGTATTTTCTTAGTCTTGTGTAGAATCGAAATGTCTATTGTAGCAAACTCACTATGCAAGATAGAATGATGTCATTGTAGCAGACTCACTAGTTGCACATGAATGTATGATCAGATTCACTGATGAGTAGAGCGATGAAAGTGAGTAAATCATTGCATTGATCATGTCATTGAAGTAGACTCACTAGTTGCATGTGAACATTTGATCAGATTCACTGATAGATAGAGCGATGTGAGTAGATAGATCATTGCATTGACGAAAGATGTCTTTGTAGCAGACTCACTATTTGCATACAAACAAGTTGACAGATTGATTCACTGATTGATAAAGCAATGTGAGTAGCTGAATCATTGCATTGACGAAAGATGTCATTGAAGCAGGCTCATTAGTTGCATGTGAACTCGATGACAAGTCAGATTCACTGATAAATAAAGTGATGAAAGTGAATAGATCATTGCATTGAAAGTGTCGTTGAAGCAGACTCACTGAGATTTCAATATAGAAACAAGCTCAAAGATTTGCTTGTTGTTGAAGACATTATCATGTCATTGTAGCAGACTCACTAGTTGCATATGAACAAGTAGGTGAATCAATTCACTGATGAGTAGAACGATGAGAGTAAATGAGTCATTGCATTGACAATGAGTGTCATTGAAGCAAACTCACTGTTGAGATTTGCTCATTAAGATAGAGACTTCACGCAGTTCTTGACTGATCTTTTTGATTGTTCAACAAATTTGAAGAATCTCTTGCAAATCTGAATGAATGATTAATTCGCTGATCTTTGACCTAGTTGAATGATTTCAATCGTTTGTTTATACTCGCTGATCAGCGCACGAGTAAAGAAAGATGAGTGCTGCTGCATGAACGCAAGTCGCTAGATCAAAGTCGATAGAGAGTTGAAGAACTACTAGCAGAAGCACTTGAAGAAATTAATGCAGATTATTTCACTTCGTCTGTAACGAAGAAGCATTTATATAATGTTAAAGATCAGCATAAGGCAAGTCATATGAGTGTAATGTAACGAGTATATAAATGCTAAGAAAGAAAAGTATCTAGAAGAGAAGAGTCAACTATCTATATGACTCAGAAGAACATAAGCTAACTCTGAATAGAGTTGATCTCAAAACAATTCTATAGTCTAGCAACGAGCGATCAACGATAGTCATCAACATAGTCATTAACATAGCTATCAACATAAATGCGTAGCTAGAATCATAACAGTATGTATTCAAAATCTTGAACAGCTCTTGCATCAAATGACAATCAGTATGTTCAACTTGAAGAGATGTAAATTCAATGAAATGTTCATGATATTGAAATGTAGCATTCATTCAATATATCAAAACTCTCAGATAAGCGACTTTTTGAAAACTAGATCATGCATTCAACGCAATAAAAATCTGTCGTGACTTTTTTAAATCTTGCTTTATCTTTGCTCAAATTTCATTATATTTCAAGAAAATCATGTTTAACAATTTAGTGCAATGCACAAGAGTAATTTCTGAACGAAGCATTTGTAGTAACTGTCAAAAATGCTTGTTTTCAATGATTTGAAAAGACAAATTCAGTGCAACGAAGATTTGACACAATATCTTTTCTTAATTCTGTTAATTGAATTGAAATGATAAGTTGATATGACTTTTCGTCTATAAATACATCAACTTTGCATTATCTATTTGTATTATCATATTGAACTTACATGATTGAAAGATATCTTGAGTTATGAAAGAAAGTTGAGTCATTTTCGTTTCTGACAAGCATTTGACTTGAGATGCTTGATCATATTGAATGTACTAGATTCATCAATAGTTGTAAAATAATCTAGAATTTTAAGACAATTCTTGCATGAAATCTTAGAATATTCTTTCAACGTCAAGATCATTTGAATAAACTTGTTTCAAATGTTAAATTGTTTATTTACTTCAATCTTCTTAGCTTAAAGTGAATTATCTATCTTTCTTTGAGTCTTGTTGATGACACTTTCGTCAACAGATGTCTGTAATCATCATTGTTGAAATTGAGCATTGATATCAGCACTTCACTCAACATACTGATTATTCTCTCTTAATATTAGAAGAGAGATATCACGATAAATTCTATTCATTGCTTCTTGAAGAGTTCGTTTCTTTTCGATGAAATTCTGATTGATGTTTCGTGAATCTTGACTTGCAAATTCATTAGAATGAAGATTACTGAAAGTAAATGAATAAACAATCGAGAAATTAAATTCTTTCTCGATTGAAGATCTTAATAATTTATATGTTTTATCAGAATCAAACATCTTGCAATATATTTTATTGATAATGCAACAAGATAATGCAAACAATGAGAAGAGAAATAAATTTATTTGTTTCACGTAAGTCTTTTAAATATAATGACGTAATAGATTCAAAAATAGTAAATCTTGACATTTGATATCATTTTCGATTTCTTGATGAGTTGAGTTGAGAACTCAAATCGAGTATCAATTCAAGATTAATATCAGATTGAGTCAGAATGTTGAAATCAAGTATTTGAGTTGAATTAGAAGATTGATATCAAGTACTCGAGTTGAGTCAGAAGATTGATATTGAAACTCAACTCAACAATCAGTCTATCAGTATATGCTTGATTGTCTGATGATTTTATTTGCAAACACATTGAAAATTATTTGTATTTAAAACATTTCTTGAGTGCAAATAAATATTTAAATCTATGCATTTAATTCTGATGTAAGTTGCAAGAATTAAACTGATTGCATCAAGTCAAGTCATTGAGATCGAGTCGAGTTTTCAACTCGTCAAGACTTGATTCAAGTCAGAATTTTGAAATTGAGTATTTGAGTTGAGTCATGATATTGATATCGAGTATTGACTTGAATTCTCGACTCGACTCGTCAAGATATGATTTACTACTACTAACTTGTTGAATGATAATGCAAAAGAATAATGCAATTGATTTAACTGCATCTTCATGACTCATGAAAATACTAGCTACTACTAATAGAAGTTTTCCAAGCAGAATTCACGATACTATTGATTAGCATCTTCAGAATTCATGAGAATACTGACTACTATTGATAGAAGTTTTCTCACGATTATTGATCATGACTCATGAGAATACTGACTACTATTAATAGAGATTTTCTCACGAGTATTGATCATGACTTATGAAAATACTGACTACTATTGATAGAGGTTTTCTCACAAGTATTGATCATGACTCATGAGAATACTGACTATTATTGATAAAGATTTTCTCACGAGTATTGATCAGAGCTCACGAAGATACTGATTACTATTGATACATGTTTTCTCAGTCTAGTAATTACTACGTAGTCAAGCATAAGCTTTAATCAATTGCATTACTCTGTTACATTACTCTGTTGCATTATCAATAGTATCATGAATTCTGCTCAGAAAATTTCTATCAGTAGTAGTTAATATTCTCATGAATCATGAGTTTTGAAAATGTTGATCAGTATTTATGAACTCTACTTGAGAAACTTCTATCAGTAGTAGTCAACATTCTCATGAATTCTGAAGATGCTGACTTTGCTCAGGAAACTTCTATCAGTAGTAGTCAGTATTTCTTTTCATTGAACTTTGAATTTTTGATTGCTTAACGAATGTGATAATCTGATCTACTAGATAAATAGACGAGATCTATGAGAATGATATGACAATGTGATATTCTAAGCAGGCACAGAATGAATATATATTATGATAAAGCTAATTATTAAGAAGCTCTCGATAACTCGAAAGAACAGATCAACTATAAAGAGTTTGTCAAGCATTGTCAAGTTGAACATGACATAATTCATGACATATTAAGTTGAAGATATGACGTGATTTAAATGATGTCTTGACAGAGTTACAGAGTCTCAGAGCTAATTCAAATCTGATCTTCAATTCAGTCTCTGATTCTAGTCTCTGATCTAACTTCTATGTGTCAATTCATCATGACAATTGTTTTCTTTTTTAAGTGAATTCATTCTTAATCTCAATAATTAATGTCTTTGTTTACTCTGATAAACGATGACGCGTATTCATGATTTCGCTCTAGAAGCTCTTGATAAAAATCTTCAAATCTTCATAAGAAAACAAGAAAAAAAGAAACTTTCAATTAAATGATGATTTGTCTTCAATTATAATGCATGTAAATGACATTATACATAGTACATGTGATGTGTAGTTAACGTGAGTGACAGCATCAATCATGTGTAAATGATGCATAAACATTGTTTATCTTTTGATTAAATTATGTTATTAAGATGATAAAGTATAAACAAGAGTGAATAATAATTATTGTTTTGTTTATCGCTCTTTCAATTTTTCTTAATTCTCATCTTCTTTCAATCTCATTCTTGCATTCATCATTACTTAACTTATACTATTGTTCAACTATTTTATGAAAACAGTCATTGTTCATATATTGTAGAAAGTAATTATCAAGAATGACATGCACTTAAATTACTGCGTCGAAATAAGAATCAATGATGATGAAGAATCATGATGACAAAGTCAAAAGCATAAACAAAATATGTAATACTTATTCTGAACTTTCTTGATTAAGTCTGCAATCTAACAATTGCAGATCATTGCGAAGAAGTCATCTGTTTCTCAACTTCACAATCATTTAATGATGATTCTTGCGTTGAAGTTAACATCACTTAAAGAATTTCATGATGATCTGAATGATGATGAGATGATGAGCGAGAAAATAAGTTCTGACATTCTCTTGATATCAGAGTTCTTGCTTGATTCATCTTGTACTTTTAGAAATAAAAGTATAGTAAGTTAAGTATTTTACATTTCAATGTCGTTACTGATTCTTTTTCAGCTCACTGTTGAAATAAACGATCATAGTGCTTGCATCATTGAAACATTCGTCAAAGTGATGTGTATAAAATGCGCGCAGATGCTGCATAGCAAGAATATTACATCTCAATGTGATGCAGTTTTTCATAATAAGATGATGTATTGTAAATGTAAAAGATGTGTCAGCAAAGAAATGACTTGCATTGTCGTGAATACATTTATTTGCTGCATCAACTAAACACTTACGTTTCAATTTCTAGATTCTCGATGTTTGTATAGCATTGTTAAATGAATTTCTTCAACTGAAAACAGCTTACAATTCTGTTTCAGAAGATCACAAGAATGTTGCTTTCGTGACTTTTACTGCTCATCAGAAGATTTTGAGCAAGAAGCTTACAACTGTCACTTGTGTGAAGAATCATCTTGAAAAAACTTGAAAATTGAGATCTTTTGACATTCAGAAGCTCATGCTTTGAAAGATCATGATGATCAACGATATTGCAAAAAATGTTTTAAATGTTCAGCAATATGTATTATGTTCTGTCATGATTTGATATTACTTTGTCAACGTTTCTTAACTAATCTGATATAATTAGATCAATCTTTCGTCTTTTGCTTCGCTTGCTTCACGCCTTCAAGTAAATCTAAAAATGAATGAAAAGAAGAAGAAGAATGTGATCATGTTTGATGCAAAAGATAATTAATGAAGTTGTGCTGTTAATTATGCTGTGATGATGTCACATCTTCTGTTCAAGCGCATTTTTGCATCTCTGCGCTTTTTCTTTTGTTTTGATGTTCATACTCATATGTGATTATTCTACTAGAAGACAAGAACTATCATAATGCAATAATTCTTCTTCTTTCTAATTATGAGTTTATGCTTGAAAGTAAGTGATTATGACTTTCGTTCTTCTTTCAGCCTCATTTCAAAAGCTTCTACAAGTTTCAAGACTTCTTTCATATTTTCGCTTAATATTCATTGATTATATTCAATAAGATACTTTTTTCATTGTATCTTATAATATAAGATTCTTTTTCTTTTTCACTTCTGTAAAATCTTCTCTACTTTTCATTCTTGCTCATCATCAATAAGCTCAGAAGTGAGATACTTGAGTATAAAATCATCATTTAGTCTACAATTATATGACTTTAAAAGAGATACATGAAAGACAGAATGAAATTTATAAATGATTAAAAAATTAAGATGATACATCTGCTTGTCTATAAATTCTTGTATATGAAAGAACTTTATCATCTTATTTGATAACTTCTTGTTCAACTTCTTCTGCTTCAGATTTTTTGCTGATAGCATGATTAAATCATTAACATTAAAGAACTTAAACTTATGTTTTCAATTATAGTACTTTGTCTGAGCATCAATCATGTTTTATCATCATTACGTCAACGTGTTTTGCACATCTTGCAGCATTTCAATGTGTTTTTTTGCTGCTGACACTTCTTTTTTCATAGCATCATTCTTAATGTATATGTCAAAGATTGATTTAAAGAGCATCTATCAATACACTTCTTTTGCTTGCATGTACATCTTTCTTTGCTTACATGTACATTTTCTCGAGGAAACCTGAAATTTTCATTGCACGTCACTCAGTTACACATCAAATTTAGTAGATAGTTTAAGTGTTTACATATGATTCTGAGCAATCTCTTCACAGTAATTATGCATTGTTTAAAGAGCTTCAATATCGCTGTTTCAGCATCTTCTTCGCTACATATGAAACGCTGCAAACAGGTCTGCATTCATTTGAATGAAAGAGAGTGTGACAGCACGTTCATCTCGCTGCTCTTCATCTCGCTGCTCTCTATTTCTTGCTCATGTGAGATCTCGATCTCGACCTCGCTCTCAATCTCATTCTCGCTTCTGCGTCATTCTCTGCTGTAGCTCTTGCTCTTGTTGTTTCGCCTTCATTAATACATGTTTATACTGTGAGAACTCTCTTTGTGTAGAATTCTCAAACTCTTGCTGACGTTTAACGTCTCATCGTTCTCTTGCTTCTACGAATCTATTCTTTGATTGAATAACAGTGAGATTTTGAACTTGTAAAAGTGAATCTGACAAGTTCAACAAGAAGAATGTAGAAATATTGTAGTTCATTTTCACATTGAATGCTTCAGAAGTAGCTTCAGAAGTAGCTTCAGAAGTAACTTCAGAAGTAGATTCAGAAGAATCAATCAACAAACTTACAGCTGAGTCTTCAAAGCATCAGTGCAAGTGTATATCTTTTATCTTCAAAACTTCATCTTCTGCTATATTGTACATGCGTCGTTGAATTCTATGAGCGCATGACAAGCTCATGATTCTGATGAAGTGTTATGAATGTGTCAGAATTAATTAAAGCTAGTCAACGATCTAGTCGAGATCTGATCTAGATTTGACTCAGGTTTGACTCAGATATGACTCAGCATCTTTTTCTTTCTCTAGCATCTTCTAATCAGCTTCTACTGTCTTCTAAACAAACACACTTCTTTGTGTTACGAATGATCAACAGATTTCTATGACAAACACATTTCTATGACAAACACATTTCTTTGTGTCGCAAACATCTTTCAAATAAACATCTTTCTTGTGTTTCAACACGTTTCTTTTGAAACTAGCGTCAAATCTGAGTAATTACTATATAAAGTGTGTTCTTCTTGTCTTTTGTATCTTCTTTCTTCTGTATTCTTAAAGTCTTAGTTATAATTATCTTTATAGATCAAACATTCTAGTCACGCACACACTCTGATTAGTTTTTAAACATGATCTCAAAATTACTTTAAGAATTCGTTAATCACATGATACTGATCTCATTACTCATTCAAATTCACTCGACTGACAACGAGACAAGTATAAAGAAATTTGTGTATCTGATGATCAACAACATCGAAAGACAGAACAACATCAAGAAATCAATAGAATCAATGAGAACATATGATCATTGAATTGCTAGAGAATCTATCGCTCAGTCAGTAGCATCAGTTCAGATCAATTAATAGAATCAACGATAAAGAATCTTCGTTGATTGCTTAAGAATCACAAAAAATCTTTCAAATCAGCAACACTCTTCTTTGAAGACTAAACACTTTAACAAATAATCTCACTACATACTATTGAGCATTGTTTTTCGCTCGATCATCAACTCTTCATCATGATTCAATCATCTGTGAATACTCAACTCGATCTCTTTGAGAGTAATCAAAGCTTCGATTCAGTCATTTACCTTAAGTTATCTTCTCATCTATCGAAATTTCTTAGAACTGACTTCGTACGAAAACATCATCAATTCTTGCCTCATTCTCAAACACTCAATGAATCTCTGAAAGTCTCTATTCTCTGAAATATCAAAAATGTAAAGCAGCTACAACACTGAGTCAAACAAGACTCAGAAGTTTTTCTAGAAGATTTAAACAATCTTTGAACTCAACGAGATTTAAATGTAGAAGTCTGTGAGTTATTTGATAGAATACTCAGCGAACAGATATGAAAGACTCGTTTCAAAGAAATTAATCAAGCAAAAGAATGATTGAATCTAAATCTTAAAAAGCTTCAAGATCAGATGATGAAACTACAACATTGACTGCGATTGACTAAAGAAGATACTTCTACTTCTTTCATCATGTTCAATTCATTCAAACGATTTCAAAAGCTTTTGAATTCATCTTTATTTACTGATGAAACAGAATCTTTCTGAAATGATTGACAAGAAAAGATTCGTGACAAGCTAAAGATCAACATTGATTATTTTGATATTGATAAAGTCATACTGATTTATATTCACTTCAGAATCAATGAAAACAAAATTAAAGCTACTTTAGCTTGACATTAACATAATTCATTGAATTTCTATAGAATGATCAATGATTTGTTAAATGAACTTGCTCAGCTATATAATGATTTCGACAAAGAGACAAACTTTCAAAGAGAATATGCTAATCTTGTTAGAGATCAGCATAGAGCGAGTCAATATGAGTGTCATTTAACTAGAAGATAAATGCTAAGAAAGAAAGATAGCTACAGAAAAGAAGCTGACTACATATGTGTGTTTCTCAGCCGACGCTAGACTCAATAGAAACTAGTCAAGGTGACGAAGCGAGAATAGATCTGACAAGGCTAGAAGACTGAGTCTGACAAGGCTAGAATCGTGACATTACTTTCTCTCTTCGACGATTCATGTTTGCATGAATGTATTTTCTGCTCGATTCGATTGATTGCTCAATCATGATTTCACAGACTCAGACTCATTAAATTCTGATTGACTGAATAGTTGAAAGCGCTTCTAGCGCGATTTGTTCGAATATTGAATATGAAAATCATCAACTATCTTCTGAGCGTTTATAAATTCGTCATCATCAGCGTTGTATCAATTGAGATCATTGTCATAGTCATTTCATTTGACTCTATACTGAAGTCGTCTTCAATATCGACGAAAATTCAATATATCGTTGATTTCTCATTCATCTTCGTCGTTTACCACTATTGAACCTGAGAGTTCATTCTTTTGACCAGGCAAGAGATCATCGACGGCAGGGCGAAGCAGATCAGAATGAAATACATCATGAACACGCATAGACTCTGATAATTTCAGTTTATATGAAGAGTCGACGAAACCTAGATTGGTGAAAGAATCGAGCATTTTGTCATCTAGCTTCTTGAAAGATCTCGCTGTAACGATGTTTCTTTCATTCAGAAACATCTTTGATTCAATCTTGTAATCAACTTCTTTTCTATGCTTATTGACTTGTTTCATCATTTGTTCCCGTGTTTTGACTAGCGACTCGCGAGCAAACTTCAGTGTTTTGTTCATATGTTCAGATATATTCTCAGCTTTAGCCGTCTGCAAGCGTTCACGAGAACTTTCATATTCGCTGACATCGAGTTCAAAGCTCATATGAGAATGAAAGTCTTTGTTTAGAAAGAAAGAGGTCGAGAAGATGACTGAGAACAGAGCATTATTGTCGACGAACTCGATCATGAGTAGTAGCTTAGCTCAGTCATTCTGCATGTATGAACAGAAGAATCGAAGATATCTTTCGACGTTCTGATTGACTCGTTCACTTTGACCGTCGATTTGAGAGTGGTAGACAGTGAATAATTGAAGGTTAATGCTCAGTCTTTTGCAAAGAAACTTTCATAGAATGAAGGTAAATTGAGAGTCTCGATTCAAAACAATGAAATCGAGTAAACTGTGTATTCAATATATTCACTGAAGCATTAGCTCAGCTGTTTTTTCTGCTGTGATTTCTTCGTCATCAGTAGAACAAGAAATATAGTGTCGTTTCTTTGTCAATCTACATATCACTGTTAGTATGACGTTTTTGCCTTTCGAAAGAGGTAAGTCGATGATGAAATTCATGACTATGTTCTTTCATTGCTGTTCAAGTATGAGTAGAGAATGTAGTAGTTCATTGAATTTATCTTGAGAAGTCTTTGATCGCTGACAAATGTAGCAGTTTCAAATATATCGATCTATTGTCTTTCGCATTGAAGATCAATAGTAGTATCTTCTTATGATCTTCATCGTTCTGAGAATTTCGAGATGATCAATAGAAGATTGATCATGAACTTCTTGAATTAGCTTCATTTGAAGATGCTCATCGAAGAAAACTCATAGAAGATCATCTCGATATAGTATTTCGTTCTGAACTCGACAATCTCTTAATTTAGTACCTTCGTATTGAGCTTCATCTTTTAATATGACTTCACGAAGTAGAATACAATTCTCATTGATTCTGTTAGCTTCTAGAATCAATCGATAAATTGGTTCATCGTTTTCTTTCTCTTCTAGATCAGCGATTTTCATTCGATTCGACGTGAGAATTGTAGTTCGCTGATAGCGACATCATTCATTCTCGAGACTTCTAGAAACTGAATCGACTCAACGAGTCAATGCATCGACTTTGATGTTTTATTTGCCTGAGCGATACATGATTTTGAAGTTGAAGTCGACGAGCTTTTGTACTCAGCGCATTTGACGTCTACTTAGCTCTTTATCTTTCATTAATGACGTTAAAGCTTGATGATCAGTGAACATCTTGATGAGTAGCTCAGTCAATTTCAGCTCAGGTCGTCAATGCTTGAAGACACGAATGATTGCTAGTAGTTTCTTGTCATAGATCTCGTAATTGCACTCAGCGAGACTCAGGTTCTTGCTGTAGTAGATCATCGAGTGCAATGTTTCTTTGTCATCATACTGAGAAAGTATGTCATCGTTGACGTAGTTGAATGAGTCTGTTTCAAGAATAGTCTTTCTATTCTGATCAAAATGACGAAGAATAGAGACTTCAGTCATTCGTTTCTTCATATGGTCAAAGATCGTTTGACAAGCTTGATTTCATTCAAATATCACCTCTTTTTGAGTTAGTTGAATCAGAGAATGAACAATCTTCGAAAAGTTCTTTATAAAACGTCGATAGAAATTGCAGAAGTCGACGAAGAACTGCATCTGAGTGAGGTTTGTAGAAGTAGATCATTCGACTACTGCTTGTACTTTTCTGAGATTCATCTTTAGTTCTTCGATGAATAGCAATAGTCTCAGAAAGAAGATCTTCTGAACATGAAACTTGCATTTGTTTATATTCATCTGAAGATCGATCTCTCGTAGTCTATGTAGAACTAGTCGTACGTGTTTCTTATGTTTCTTCAGTGTTTTGCTGTAGATGATAATGTCATCTAGGTAGATCTGACAAAACTGATGAAGATAGTCAAATAGCACGTCGTTCATATAGTGTTGATAGAAAGTTGAGTCATTGATTAATTCAAAAGACATCACGTGATATTTGTAGAAATCAAAAGAGGTAATAAAGATAGTCAAATCTTCGCTTTTCGAATGCATGCGTAGTTTGTTGAAGGCGACTATTATATTCAATCGAGTCAGGTACTTGCTACCTTGAATATGAGCGAGAGTTTCGTCTATTAAGAGTAGAAGATAGCGATTTCGTTTGATCAAAGCATTGAGCTTTCTATAATCGACGCAGAAACGCAGGCTATCGTCTTTCTTTTCGACGAATAGTATGAACGAAGCGTATGAGGTCGAGCTAGAAGATATAAAGCTCTTATTCAGATGTTCAATCAGATAATTCTTCACCTTTTGAAGCTTGTAATCAGACATATGATAGAGACGACTTCGAGAAGACGTTTTCTCGTCAATCAACTCAATTTTATGATCGTAGAAGCGATGAGAAGGTAGTTGATCAGCCATCGCTCGATCAAACACGTCTAGATAGTCATGATATTTCGAAGAAAGCTTAGCTTTGACTTCTTTCAAGATCTTTTCGTGTGAAAGCTCTTGTAGATTTACATCTTCGAATTTATTTCTAGCTGTTTTTAGAAGTCGATCGATTTTCGTGATGATGATCGCGAAAGTAGTCACATTCGACCGTTTGACTAGTGATCTATATGCTGCAGTCTTTATCATTGCTATGTTCATTGAATCGAAAGACGAAGCGAAGTTGACTGAACTAGGTGATTTCACGATTCTACTGAATGAAGATGACTTCTCGCTGAGTCAAGTGATGACAGAAGAAATAGATCTCTTTAGTATTTGAGTAGAAGTTGAACTCTTCTGTTCTATCGCGATTTTCTTGCTTGAAAGAACAGTCGAATGAGCTTTGATAGAAGCTTTGATATGAGCTTCGAAACTAGAAAATTGAAGGCGATCATTTCTCATATCAATAGTCATCTCGATCTTGTTCATTCATGTTTTTCCGAGAATCATCTGATGTTGATCTAATCGAATGATTAGCATAGAGGTGAAACGTTTCATATGATCTTGAACAGTTAGATTTGAATAAATCGCATGAGTAATGAGCTTTTTTGCATAATGATCATCGAATTCCCTTATTGATTTGAGCTTGGTTAAAGGTAAAGGTTCAATTTGCAAATGATCACAAACATTCTGCGCGATTAATTCATCAATGAATGAATAGTCAGCTGCTTCAGTGTCAATCAATGACTTTAATGAGTAACTAATTTCATTGCTAGATAGTACACATTCAGTAGTCAAAGATTTCGAAGCAAAGAGATCATTTGAGCTGCTCATTGTTGAAGAAATTAACACATCTTTCATCGCGTCTTTGATGAAAGTCACTAGTTTTTTGTCTCATCTTTCGATTTCTCTGTAAATAATTCCTTCTCTTCTTTTGACATGATGATCTCATTGAGGCGAGAGGTGAATGCACAAGATATCGAAGTACTAGCCTTCAGCTGAGAGCAGTTCTTTGAAAGATGACTCGATACTTTGCAGTTGAAGCAGATGATTGACATTCTTGATCATTCAGGTTCGAAAGTGAAAAAAGTAGCGAGTCGAACATAGCTAGTAGTCGAGACTGATGCTGATGTCAACGAAGAAACGAAACGTTTTTCCGAAGCTGCTATCGATTTGACTGTTCATTGCTCGTCACGTAGCTGATAATTGACTCGTTGTTTGTTATTCACATCTTGAAGAAAGGTCTTGAGCTTATCAAGCGAGCTAAATTCTATGAGGCAAACTGACAACACGTTTTGAAGGCGATTATTGATTTTATTCTGAATGTCGTTCATCAGAATGATATCATCGTAGTTCAGAAAGCTGAATATTCTAGTGAATTCTGAATAGAAGAAGCTGAAGAGCTTGTTGAGCTGCTTCAGAGTGATGTATTCGCGACGACACTTTCGAATCAGATTCTGATCTTCGTAAATTTCTTTCAGATGTTTCAGTAGCTCTGATAGTGATTGATAGAGTGAGAAAGCATCAACACGATGCTTTGCATAGATTTGCTGATCAGCATCGCCTTCTAGTCTGAAAATCACATAGACAATACGAATCTTTTCAGTAGAATAATGATTCACGTTGACATCGAGCTTGTCAGCTATTTTGATGTTTCATGTCTTTCAGGTAAAGTCATCTGTTTCGATGAAAATGAGTGAATTTGAAAGCTTGATGAACTTGTGATGATCGTTCCCGTTATCAAATAGAGTGAATGACTCTCATGAGCTTCGAGAGCGTTGATCGACTTCAGAGATCGATGAAACCCCTTTCTGATTGACTCAATGCTCGGCTGACTGAGTTTCTTGACGAGGCATAGATCGATCAGCTTGACGTTGTTTCGCTCTGAAGTTCAATCGCTCGCCTTGTAGCTGGTGAATCTTTTTCTCTAGCTCATCGTTCTTATCAAAAGCGACTTCTAGTTGTTTCGCTTTCTTTTTGTGATCTTCTTGTATGAGAAGTCAGTGTTCATTGAGTTGTAGAGTCAAGTCGCGCTGACTTTGAAGCTTGTTCAGCATATTGATGACTTCGTTGAGTTGATTGCTGACTCAATGAAACAATTGTTCTTCGATGTTTATGTTTCATGCAATGACAGCTTTCTCAGCTTCGACTAAAGCATCAATGAGTAGAAGTGAAACTCTTCTATTGACAGTGCTTCTGAGCAGGCGATTTGTTCGAAACTCAACTGACTTGACGTCGCGTGTCATGATGAGAGAAGGTAGAAGTTGTTGAGATAAGAGTAGATGTTTTTTGATGAGTGAAAATTCAAAGAATCTCTTGTGAATTTCAGGTAATAATTGAGTGCTTTATTCGAAGAATTTCTTGCGAATAGACTGGTGAAAATGAGTGTAGAATCGAAGAATCTCTTGCGACCTAAAATGATGATGCAAATTTGAAGAATTTCTTGCAAATTTTCCTTACTGAATAGATTGTTTCGTATCATTTATTCGTCGATAGCAGAGTAGTAGATGATGAGCATTTATCTAATGTTAAAGATCAGCATAAAGCGAGTCAATATGAGTGTCATTTAACTAAAAGATAAATGCTAAGAAAGAAAGATAGCTACAGAAAAGAAGCTGACTACATATGTGTGTTTCTCAGTCGACGCTAGACTCAATAGAAACTAGTCAAGGTGACGAAGCGAGAATAAATCTGGCAAGGCTAGAAGGCTGAGTCTGGCAAGGCTAGAATCGTGACAAATCTCATTCAAGAAAAAAGTAAATTTAATAATTTCTATTCAATGTTTCAACGTCTGTTCTTTTATCTAGAATATCACGAAAAGTAATTGATCATTAATTTATGAAACAAGATAGTTTATCATTTTCATGCAGCTTGAAGTAGTCAATTAATTTAGCTTGAATCTCTTAATGAAATTCGTAGTTACCTGATTCATTTGAACAATGAACATAAAGTCATGAATGACATCAAAGAAAAGAAATTCTTGGTCAAAGTCAGAAAGCAAGTCATCTTTGCTGAAAGATGAGATTCATTGAATCTTTATAGAAAGATTGAAGTCACTACATTCGTCAATCATTCAAAGTTGTGCAACGTGATTTTAACTAACGTCAAAAACATTGATCTACAAGCTGAAACTTGTTTCATCTGTCACAAATCAGATCATACTTCTAGAGAGTGCTTTGATTGATCAAGAGTCAATGCATTAGAAAATGATGAGTTTGATCAATTTACATCGAACTCTGAGTTTGATTTTAATTCAAAAAACTAGCTATTTCTTTCAGAGTCATTGAAGAAATAGAAATCATATCTTTGTGCAGTCAAATTGAAGTTCTATCGAAAGAAAACTATTTTGAGAAGTCATTTCTGATCAATGCTTCTCTTATCTCTCAGAGCAATTCTTTCAGCCTTCGCTCTTTGATAAATAGTGATTTCATCGTTTACATGCTGATACATGACAAGCTAGTCAATAAAGTATGTCAGAAACTTGAAATACAATCTATATTGCTAGCAAAAGAGAAGTTAATACAAGACTATGATGAAAAGCTAGCTAGAAAGACTATTACTCATAAGATTCTACTCAATCTCACGATTAAAAGTCATAAGAAATTGACTATGTCAATGCTGATAGCTGATATCGAGCATCATGAAGTCATATTGAGCAAACTTTGAATGAACAAAAATGAGATATTATTGAACATAAGACATGATACTATTGTATTTTCTGATCAATTAAATATTTCGATTTCGATTTTTTCAATCTCATCAAATACAAAGCACTCAAGTTGATCGCGATCAACTTTGACCTCTTCAACAGCTCACAGCAAGATCTTTAAAATGCTCAAGCACTCAGTTTTATTCATTCAGAAAGAGTCATTCTCGATTCAAAACATAAACGTCACTTCTTTTTAAGCACTAGTAAAACGAAAAAAGAAGAATCAGACAGAGATTTTTGCTATGTTCATTGAAGATATTGATAGAAAAATTGTCTACAATACTAAATGCGAACTAAATGTCTTAAACGTCTTCTCAGTCAATGAAACGACTCAGAATCTAGAAGATATTAAAATCAAGCTATCATTGAAATATCAGAATTTTCTCGATGTCTTTGATTGAGTTCAAGCAGACAAGTTATCGTCTCATCATTCATATGATCATAAGATAAAGCTTACTAGTGACACAACGTCATCTCGCTGTTGAGCATATTGAATGTTTCTCTACAAGCTTCAGAAAGTAAAGAAATATCTAAACGAGAATCTTTTCAAAGAATTTATAATCTTTAGCAAAGCTTCGTATTTCTCACTCGTTCTGTTCATCTTGAAAGCAAATGAAGATTTATGATTCTGCGTTGACTATCGAAAGCTCAATGCTATTATCAAAAGAAATCGCTATTCTTTATTGCTCATAAATGAAGTAATTGACAAAATAGTTGATTGCAAGCATCTGATTCAATTAAATATCATTTCAACTTTCAACAAACTGCAAATGCATTCTGATAGTGAGAATTACACTATCTTTATCATCGCTTTAGAAGCATACAAATCAAAGATGCTATCTTTTGAACTTATCAATGATTCTGTCTCGTTTCAGCAGTATATGAATGACATTCTTTAAGACTTTCTAAATGACTTTTGTCAAGTCTATTTAAACAACATTCTGATCTACAGCAAAACTCAACAAGAACATCAACAACATGTCAAGATTATATTAAATCATTTATGAGAAGCTGATCTACAAGTAGATATTCAAAAGTGCGAATTCAATGTAGAAGAAACAGTCTTCTTAAAAGTCATAGTGTCAGAACAAGATCTTTGCATGAACTTTATCAAAGTGAAAGTCATAGTTAACTGAACTACGTTGATTAATCTGAAAGAAGTTTAAAGCTTCGTGAAATTTGTTAACTTCTATCATTGTTTCATTAAGAACTTCTCGAAGCTAGTCAAATCATTCACTCAGCTGACTAGAAAAGACACATCTTTTGTTTGAAATGAAGTCTGTGTTCAAGCTTTTGATGATCTAAAAAAACAAGTCAGCTCGATCTCAGTTCTATGACATTTCGATTCAAAACGACAGACTATTCTGAAAATCAATGCATCTGACTACGTCAAAGATAAAATACTATCACAGTATGATGATGAGAGTGTTTTTCACTCAGTAGCATTCTACAGCAAGAGCATGATTCTCGCTGAATGCAATTATCACATCTATGACAAGAAATTGCTAGTCATTATTCAATGTTTTGAACACTGAAGATTTGAGCTTGAATGCACTGAACTATTTATTCAGATATTCATCAATCATCAGACTTTGAAGATCTTCATGAAAAATAAACAGTTAACTCGACATCAAGTCAACTATTTAAACATTCTATCAGAGTTCAACTTTCAAATCATATTTCAATCAAGTAAAATGAACACTAAAGTCAATGCTTTAATCAGAATATCAATAGCAGATATCTCTGAATCAGCTCAACGTACTGAAGATTACTATCAGACTATTCTGATCTCTGATAGAGTAAATGTTCTAGCTATTGAATCAGAAGCTAATCTCTATCAACAAATATGTATTATCAATCAAATGAATGAGTTCTGCGATGAGTATAAACAAGCTATAAGCGAAAACAAGCTCAAACTTCATAGTACTAAACTGAAGAACTGCAAGATCATTGACGACGTTCTATTTAGAAAAGACTTACTATGAGTCTCTGAGAATATGCATACGAAATTGCTGCAGAAAATTCATGATTAATCATTCATCTCTCATCTCAACAATAGAAGAACTGTTGATCTAGTTCAACACTTCTACTATTGATCAGATCATCAAGCAACGATTAAACGTTACATTCAAAACTATCATGTCTGTCAACGAAGCAAGACATCTAGAGATAGCATCAATGAACTTCTTCATTCTCTTTTGATTTCACAGAAACGCTGAAAAGACATAGCTATGAACTTCATCACTGAGCTATTTCTATCAGAAGATTATAACGTCATTTGCACAATCATATGTTGACTCATCAAGAAACATCACTATGTTTTCTGTCATTGAGAAGACGAAAGCATCTCAGTCGAAGAAATGATTTGAATCATGCTATGAAACATTTATCGACTTCATGATCTACTCAGTTTCATTGTTTTGAACAGAGATTCTCAGTTCATATCAACAATGTGACAAAGTCTTTGCAAGCAACTAAGAATCACGACTAATTTATCAACAGTTTATCATTCTGAGATCAATGATCAATCAAAGCGAGTCAATCAAGACGTTGAACGCGAACTTAGAATTTACTGTAATTACATGCAGAACGACTGAGCAAAATGATTATCAATGATGAAATTTAGCGAAAATTTCAATATCTTCTTCATCATCTCAATGATCTCATTCTACTTCAATAAAGACTTTCACTCACGAATGAGTTTTGATTCAGATACGACTGACTACGAAATCACTTATAAGCATCTTGAAGCTAGAAAAGTCGACGATATTGTCATTTGAATGAAGAAACTTCTTATTTTCAATCATTAACAATTGAAAAAGATGAAGCAGATCACTGAAGATCAGATCAATAAACATAGACGAAATGTCATCTATGAGATAAATGACTGAGTTTGATTATCTTTCAGAAACGTCAAAACAACGAGATCATGCAAAGATTTGAAAGACAAACAACTAGAACTTTATCAAATCATGATCAAAGTTGAAATTTTCTATCATCTTCGTTTATCAGTAAGCATAAAGCAGCTGCATTCAGTGTTCAGCTCAAAGTTATTACATTCTTATTTCAATGATCTCTTATCAGAACAGCATTCAGAATCTCTCAGATCACTCATTATCAAGAATGATGAACATTGAGAGATAAATGACATTTTGAACTTTAGATGCTATCGAGATTGAATACAATACAAGATCAAATGAACAGAACTAAATCGAGACAACGAATGATACTATGTCGATAAAGAAGAATTCAAAAGCTTGAAAGAAGTTTTAGTTGAATTTCATAAACTCTATTCAGACAAGTCACACTAAGTTGAAAAACAGTGAAAGTTTGCGTTTCATTTGTTCTATTCATGCAAACATGAATTTTCAAAGAAGAGAATAATGTTACAAATATGTCAGAATTGATTAAAACTAGTCAATAATTTAGTCAAGATCTGATTTAAATCTGACTCAAATTTAACTCAGATATGACTCAGCATTTTTTTCTTTTTCTAGCATCTTCTAATCAGCTTTTACTGTCTTTTAGACAAACACACTTCTTTGTATTACGAGTAATCAACAGATTTCTATGACAAACACATTTCTTTGTGTCACAAACATCTTTCAAATAAACATCTTTCTTGTGTTTCAACACGTTTCTTTTAAGACTAGCGTTGAATCTGAGTAACTACTATATAGAACATGTTCTTCTTGTCTTTTGTATCTTCTTTCTTCTGTATTTTTAAAGTCTTAGTTATAGCTATCTTTATAGATCAAACATTCTAGTCACGCATGTACTCTGATTAGTTTCTAGACACAATCTTAACATGAAGACGTTAATGCATGATGATAAAGATTCTTCGATGATCATGATCAAATTGTACTGTTTCATGATCTTATGTAAAGCAAATGAAGTCACATGAGCAATGAGATCACGTAGTATCGAAGCTCATAGATGAAAAGAAAGTCTAGTCTTCGTCATCTAAATGATCACAACGTAGTCATGACGTTGATTCATAAGCAATAGCTTCAGACTATCTACAACACTTTTCAAATCATCAATGAAGAATGAAAGCTTACACTTCAAAGTTGCATTGCTTTCTTCATCATGAAAAGTAACGTAATTGTTAAAGTGTAATTTGCGATCAATTCAGCATTTAACAAACTTCTTCTTGTAAATCAGCAGTAGATCGTTCTTTAAATAGAAAATTACTCATTCATAACTTGTGTCATAAATTTTCTGAAGATTGATTCATTGAAATTGATACTTTGTCTCAATCTTAGCATACATGATCAGATGTCATGTCTTGTAGAATGTTTATCAAACTTCTTTAGTATTAAAATGCTTTCTGCAGTTGACTAAAACATTCTTGTCAATGTGTCAAATACACAGCAGATGTGAACTCTGACAAAAAATACTTCGCAAAGCGTTGATCAGATCTTGCTTGCAGTCAGTCAAGATCACTGTTGAATCAGATAAATCAACTTCAACAAAATGTTCAACAGCTAACTTTTTGCTCAATGACAGAATCTGAAAAAGTTGACTTGATTCAGCTAATAATCAGCTAACATCTGACTAATCAGCTAAATGTCAGCTAAAATTGATAAAATCGAATATGTTTTCAGTTCTACAAGGTCAAAAATATAGAGAGAATAAAGATGTGACTGCGATTGCATATAATGCATGTTGATTACCTCAGATATTACAAGCTTATGAACTTAATATTATTTACTGATCTAATGTGTCTTGAATTTGCGCTGATAAACTCTGATTTTTACACTACTTGAAGTTGCACGTTATGACATTTGATGACAGTTCTTGTAATGCATTAACATGATGTGTCAGACATATCATAGCTGTGAGAAATTGAAATCATTGCGATGAAATCAGATTTTAAGTCAGCATTCATTGAATCTTGAATATGTTCAAAACAACTGATGATTTATGCTTCTCTTGTTGAATATGTTTCAATTGAAAGTGAAGTTCAAATCATCATTTTTCGTTGTAAATTCTTTGTTGACATTGAGATCATCTTAAGTAAGATCATGAATGTTTAACTTTTGAAACTCAAGCATCTTATTGAACAAACTTCATCGACGAAACTGTCTGTCATCAATCACTTTTTCAATGTCAAAACTTGTGCATATGATGCTATATGTAATGATGAATCTCATTTGTATGATATGTCATATTCTTTTCTTCGTTTGATTCTGTGTGCTCATCATTCACTTCGAATCTAATTGTACTAAATAATGAGTCTTAGTGAGAATTAATTCTTGATCTATCACTGAAATTGTGTCTATGATATATTAAAATGACTCGACTTTCAATGCAATGAACTTAGATGTAACTGTAAATTCTTCTTGAAACAATCTCACAATCTCGTGCAGCTGACTCTTTCTTAGAAAGTTTGTAATCAAGACGCAGAAAATTTTCTTCATGATTATGAAATACTTTACACTTGAAGTTAGCATCAATAATGTAAAGTATTTTTTTTGCATTCATCGTCACGTTGCTAAGCAAGCAACGCAGCATACAACATGATCACTTACATGATAGAGTATTTTTGCTTGCACTGAACTCATCAAACAGAACATCATCTTCTTCTTGAAATCTTACTTCTTGATGAGCTTGTCAATTGTTGTTATCTTAGAGCAATGACTGTGATTGCAGATCTTTCTTATGTGACGTTGAAACGAGTTTGCGAAATTATCAATCATTTTATACAGAGTTGTTGAGTTTATTTTGATTCATCTCTGCTCTTTGCTGTATTCATTGATTAAGAGAAGATGCTTTATTGTCTTCAGTTGCAAAAGTTAAGAAAAAGAGTTGAGCACTTGCAGTATTCTAACTCTTGCTAAATATTCTTGAATTTTCACTTTTGACTTCTCATCTAGTTCGTTGTTTCACTTTCATGCTGTCAATTTACCCTTGTATATTCGCTTCATTGCTTTCTTATGTGCATTCATGCTTTTGTTGATGACTGTATCATACTGTGAAGATAATTGTACAGTTATCTTTATATGCGTCGTAAATGATACATCAATTAAAGATTCATCGTCAATGAAAGTTGAGTGTTTGCAGATTTGCATTAAGCTGACTGTGCTTATGAAGTCAATCATTTTGTCGATATGAATCTTTATTTATTCGTGATTCTCAATTGATCTATTGATGATTGTCTCATGAAACTTGTTTAGTGCTATAATCAGTAAAAACGTGTAATTTTTCAGCTTTTTGCGATGTTTATCTTATGCTGTTTACTCAGTGTTTATGCTTAACTGCGTTCAGTTTTCAATACTATTCAGTCAATAAATCATTTGAATTGAACTTCGCTTCATTGAAGTCTCAATTATCATTCATTGATGAGTTTTTGCATTCAAGTCTGTGAATTTCTTGATTGTAAATGAAGTTCATTTCACTTCATTGTGAGCTTCGTCACAAGTCACTCTGTCTCAAGAGTTCAGAAATCTTCAATCTTTGAATGTCTTAATGAAAGACTTTTCTCTCTTGAGATTAAATATTATGTTGTAATTTGTTTATAATTTATCGAGATGTTTTAAGAATGATTGTATGATGATGATGCAGATCAGTCTATTATCATTTATAGAGTGTTTTTTCTGATCATTGTATTCATAAAATTCTGATCTGTCATTCTTCTATAACTTCAGCTCATGAATCTTTTTTTGAAGTGAGATTTCTTTGTATGCAAAGCGAATTTCTCAGTTTATTTTGTCATCATGTAGATCTAGATGCTTCTGCATTTGAAATATTCACTAAGAAAGCAAGATTAAAGACATGTATATGAGATTGAGACTCTTGATAGAAATGATTAGTGCGAATGAGCTGTTATTAATGCATGAACATTGAATCTTTCATTTACTTGAAGTATTGAAGAAACACTTAACATTTGCTTGTTGAGATTGAGTTTTACTATCTTTGCATAAATGTTGACTGAAATTTTCTCTGTGTCAATGTTCAATCACTTCAATCTGTGCAAGTACGAGTAATTGATTCAAAGTGACTAGATTGAGAAATATTGAGATCTTAATTCTTTGTTAGTAAAGTAATTTTCACGACATGTTCAAATTACATATCTTTTTGAGTCTCATTTCGTCTGTTAAATACTCATCGTTTTGTCACATCTTCATCTCAGTCATTATGAATATGTTGAAGACTTGATAGAAATATAACTTTGTGACTAAGTCTTTGATTTTAATACATTCGATGAAAACAATCTTGTTTTCATCATGCAAGAACAATCTGATCGCTCTTTTTCATCTGTTTGAATCGCTCAGATGCTCAACATCTTTCATGAGTATGTTTTGCAGAAGTCTTATTTCTTCATTAGTCTTTGCAATCATTATAAGAGTCAATGATTTACTTACTTATTTACATTAATGTTGATTGTTGAATTCTCTTGCTCGAAAATTGAATCATCTTCATTGATATTCGTCAAGTTCATCTTTTTCTCAGAGAAAGTGATAGTAGATTTTCATGATTGTTTCATCACGAATGTATTTTCAACAATAGTTGTATGACTGTCTACATTGATCGTAGCATTAGTTTGCATTTCAAGATCACTGAAATCTTTCACATTCAACAATAATTCTTCTTCGCTAAATCATGATACAATGTTCATGAGATTCTCAGAAAGAGATTCAGACGAATTATCATTAATCAAATTCTGTGATGTACTATCTGCATTCAAAGAAAGTGTACAGACATTATCTTTGATTGTCAATGAATCAGAGTAATAATTCTTGATGATATTCTCTTCATTTCGTGACTCTAATTTGACTCGCTTGCATATTGAAATATTCTCATCATCACTATTTATCAAGATGACATTCTTGTAGTCACTATTGTCATCAATGATGATTCACTTTTCAATTTGTATGCTTGAGTTTTTGAAATAATCGACTGTACTGATATCATTTGATAATTTCTTGAGCGAGTTCTCTGTTGATTTGATGCTCGAAAGATAAGTAGAATTCTCTGTAATAATGTCTAAGATGTTTTTAGCTGAAATTTATATTCTCTAATACTCATGCATTAACTTACTCGTAGTCACGATAGATGTTGAAACTATGTCATTTATATGAGTAATATGATGATCGATAATTGAAACTTTTTGATGTGTATCAATGATCAAGTCTGATTGAGCTTCAACTTGTATAAATAACATCACGATTGACTTTTCAGATGACGTTTCATTTCTTTGCTTCGTCAAGCAATTATCAGAGCTGAGCATAGCATCTGATGTAACGTTAGTATTGAATTATATCTTGATGATTTCTATAACTTTGATAGTACATATCAGATGTAAGCACGATCAACTTCATCTTAAACGCGACGTGTCTTTGATCATTCTGTCATGAAGCATACATCGTCTGCTGAAATCATCTGTCATCACTGATCACTTTCTTTATTTCAAATGTGTATTTGATAGTAAATGCATGCTTTTCAAGCTTCAGATCTAGCTTTAACAACTTCTTTCATTCATTTAAAGATATCTGCATTATGAAGTTAGAATTCAAACTGTCTGTCTTTGACATCATCTGATAAACTGAGCAGTAGCTAATTGCTGAAGTATTGATTTGCATCGCTGCTAACTGAAATACTTTCATATTTAACTCTTGATGATTCAAGATATGTTACGTTGATGATATTGATCTTGCGAGCGATGAACATGTGTTACTTGCGTTAATGAAGTTCTCATCTTTTGAAACTGAATTCATTGAAGTCATAGATGTGAAAAATGTTGCTGTCTGTAATGACAATTTTTGAGTCTTGCATCTTTTGTTGACAGCGTTACGACGAATGTTGAAGAGAACTCATTGAATCAGCTTTTTACAAGTTGCATGAATATGAACAGTCTTTAGATCTTCAAATTGATCTGATCATTTGTTGTTGAGAAACTTGATGCACGACTGTAATGCTTTGTTATTGCTGACTGACTTGATTTTTGTTAAGAAAGATTTATTTGTAGTCAGTCAAACTATGATTTATTCATATATTTATTCAACTTGTTTCGCGTTGATTTAAAGAGCATTGCACATCTGAGTTACATTGTTGAATTTGAATTGATTCTCATCTAGCTGATCATCAACGTGTTTAAGTATAATGTTTCTCTTAAATGTGTGATACTCACTATTCATATTCATTATTGTCACTCGTTTGAGTTGATTTTAAGCAAAGAGTTGAGCTGATAAATTTAATGAACAAGATTAAGATAAAAGCTTAAGATGAGATGAAGTTTGTGTTACGAGCGTATCAAGACTGAACAAGGCTGAAGCTTTAATCAATTCGCAGTGAACGCTAGCGAGTTCTCTGCGTAATGATTAGAGCTAATCAGCGAGCTAGTCAGGTTTGACTCAGATATGACTCAGATATGCTTCAACACTCTTTTTCTTTCTCAACACTCTTTTCTTTCACCAACATCTTGTTCATCTACATCACATTCTTCTCGTGTCACAAACACATTTCTTTCGAGTCTAGCGCAGTCTCTGAACATTACATAAATAGAAGCTTTTGTATCAATCTTCTTCTGTATTCTTAATATTCAGTTATAGCTATCTTTAAAGATCAAGCACTATCAATTCTGACCTTCATTGATTGTATCATCTAGACACGATTCTGACATTATATTAAGAATTCGTTAATCACATGATACTGATCTCATTACTCATTCAACATACTCGTCTAGGCAGAACGAGTCTAAAGAAATTCATTTACCTGATGATTGATGATAATCGAAAGATAGAACAACACTAGAGGGTTGAATAGAATCAACGGCGAGACTGTTTGAATTGCTAGACTACTTATTGCTCATTAAGTACGCAAAGTTCACTCGATTACGAGAATCACGATAAAAAACCTTCGTGAATTGCTCAAGAATCAAATTGATCGATAGATTCAACGATAAAGAACCTTCGTTGTTTGCTAAAGAATCAATCAAATCAATCAACAAACAAATCTCATCTTCTTTGTTGAAGATTAAACATCATTCTATACGCCTTTCTTCTTCAATCGTTGAGCATCGTCATTCGTTCGACCTTCTTTCAAAACAAACCTCATCATGCTTAGTCATTCGCTCACTGAAGAGCGTTTCGAAGAATTTCGAAATCGTTTCTCTCAAATTCCTGATGCTGATTCATCGAAACCACGAACGAAATCATCAAGTGCTGCATCATTCATTCATAAAGATGACGAATCATTCGCTGAAACGATAATACTTCTCGTGTTCTACGAAATCTGAAAGGCTCGAAGCCTAGCTCTTGATGAAGAAACAGATCGACTCTATGAGTTAGATAAACAACAAGAAGATGAAATCAAAGAGTTGAAGACTAGACTTCAAGCTAAAGAAAACACTTCTTCTGATTTCACCTACTCTGAGCGTTCTAGATCTCAAAAAATACCTGATTCTTCGCTGTTTACTGATGAAAAGAACTCTACTTGAAAGAACTGATACGGAAAAATTCAGGATAAACTAGAGATCAACGTCGATCTCTTTTCTAATGAACGAGTCAAATTGAGCTATATACATTCTAGATTATTCGATGACGCAGCTGAGATCACTCAAGCTAGACGCGAACGTGACTGTGTCAATCTTTATAAGATTGTCGACGATCTTTTGAAAGAGCTAGCTCAGTTGTTCGATGACTTGAATAAGAAAGTCAACTTTCGTAGAAAATACTACAACTTGGTTCAAGAATTCAAGAAATTCAGTGAATTCTATACTCAGTTTCAACGTTTATCTTTCTATCTAGACTATCACGAGAAGCAACTGATC